>ENA-UONT01000485-UONT01000485.1-human-gut-metagenome-genome-assembly--contig:-CS20-NODE-485-length-47293-cov-122.107689_pt1 | contig 47293 bp, 49 predicted proteins | sample MGYA00242459_ERZ724006 | MGnify/ENA metagenome assembly ERZ724006 | reverse complement strand
GGAAGAGTCAACTATTAATGAAAGTACAAATTTTTCTGTCTACCAATGATGGAACTGTCTTTATTTTTGTCATACAAAAAAGCCCTCTCATCTGAGAGGGCTTTCTCTAACTGTCTTCTTTTTCTTCTTCGCGAAACTTTGCCAGCTTTTTTAACAGCATATTTCTTTTCAAACGGCTGATTCGGTCAATATACAAAATCCCGTCCAGATGATCCATCTCATGCTGCAGGACAATCGCCAGAAAATCATCGGCCAGAACTTCCTGCTCTTTGCCGTCATAATCCAAATAACGCACGCGGATTTTTTCAAAACGCTCAACTTCCGCCCTCTGTCCGGGAACTGACAGACATCCCTCCTCGCCGCAAACCTTTTCGTCCGAATGCCAGATAATTTCCGGATTCACAAAATAACGCGGATTTCCCTTAATTCGGTTGCCGTTTTCGTCTTCTTCCTGTTCATAGTCAATAACCAGCACCCGTACGGACTGCCCGATCTGCGGCGCCGCCAATCCGACGCCGACTGCCGAATACATCGTTTCCAGCATGTCATCCATCAGCTTGCGCAGCGCATCGTCGACTTTTTCAACCTTAACGGCTTTCTTCTTCAAAACCGGATGCGGATATTCATATACTTCCAAAACAGCCATCTTTTTACCTGATATTATCGTATTAGTTTCCCATAGAACGCGTTTCCTTGGCAATCTGATCCAGCAGCGCATTTACCATCTTCGGTTCGTTCTTGACGAAAAACGCATAGGCCAAATCGACATATTCTTGAATCAACACTTTAACATCAACGTCTAAGGTGTTGGTAATTTCATAAATTGCGCAAAGCAACAGTGCCTGCAACGTACCGTCCATACGCTCAAACAGCCAGCCGTCGTTAAGATAGGCATTCAGCGATTTTTCCAAATCTTCCTTTTTGGCATGCACACCCCGCACCAGATTGGAAAAATAGTTGGTGTCGATGTCCGAAACGGCAATCATTTCCTCGGTAATGCCGTTGTCTTCAATCACATAACGCCCGACTTCGCCGTTTACAAAATCCTTGACGACTTCGTCCACCGGCAGGTCGCCGTATGCAATCATATAAGTTGCCTGCACGGCAGCCAGCCGCGCACCGGACTTCATTTTAATCTTTTCGGAAATAAACTTCGCCATTTTTACTCGTCCTCAATATGCGGCAAAGTTTCGGGCTTTGCCAGTCTGTCAATCGTTTCAACAAAATCTTCAAAATCCTTCACTTCGCGAAAATCCTTATATACCGACGCAAAACGAATATAAGCGATATGATCGAGTTTGGAAAGGGCCTCCATCACATACTCGCCGATAACCCGCGACGGAATTTCGGTTTCCCCGGAGCTTTCCAGACGCCGCTGAATGGAGTTGACAACCTTCTCCACCCGTTCCGGATTAACCGGCCGCTTGCGCACGGCCAGCTCAATCGAACGCGCCAGCTTGTCGCGGTCAAACATCGTTTTGTCGCCGTTTTTCTTAACCACAATCAGTTCGCGCAGCTGCACCCGCTCAAAAGTCGTAAAACGCGAACCGCACTCCGGACACTCCCGCCGGCGACGGATACAGGTATTGTCATCCGTCGTGCGCGAGTCTTTTACCTGCGTGTCGGCAAAACCGCAAAAAGGACATTTCATCGCCGTTCTTCCTATCCGTGCTTAATCAGACTTTCGGTCACTTTATACAATTCTGAAGAATATCTTGCCCCTTTTATAAGGACAATATCATTATTTTGCAACAACTTATTCAACAAAAATTCATCCAAACCGTCTTTATTTTCAAAATAATGCCGTTCAATGCGCTCCGGCAGCTGCGCCAGCATATCCTGTGTTTCCGGCTTGACGCCGACAACAACGTCAACGCTGCTCTCCGCCAGAACCCGCCCGATTTCAATATGTTTCTCCTGCGAATGAGCGCCAAGCTCGGCCATTTTGCCCAGCACCGCAATTCTGCGGCCGCCGCATTTCATGCCGGACAACGACTTAATCGCCAGTTTCATCGCCTCCGGCTGACCGGAATAACTGTCGTCAATCAGCGTATATTCGGCTCCGGCCGCCGTATGCAGCAAATGTTTTTTGCCCCGGCCGTCCAACGCGCCGAAATTTTTCAGCGCCGCCGCCGCACGATTCACGTCAAGCCCCAGTTCCGCAATCACGCTCAATACGCACCAGGCGTTATAAAGATGATGTTCGCCCTCTTCCGACAGTTCCAGCCTGACATCGGGATGAAAGTCCCTGCCGAATTTGACGATTTTCGCACCATGCTCGGCCGCCCGCTTCTCCAGAATATCGGCAAAATCGGTATCGGCATTGATTACCGCCGTGCCGCCGTCTTTCGGCAGTCCGCCAAAAATCTCGGCCTTGGCTTCGGCAATCCCTTCAAAACTGTCAAAAAATTCAATATGCATCGGATAAACGTTGGTCACGACTGCAATATCCGGTTCCGTAAAAGACACCAGCCGTGCAATCTCGCCCTTTGCGCTCATACCCATTTCAATTATGGCATAGGCGGCGTTCATATCCAGCTTGCAAAGGGTTTCCGGCACGCCGACGAAATTGTTGTGATTGCCGCCGGTAGCATAAGTCGGCGCAAACTGCGACAGGGCAAACTTCAATTCTTCCTTGGTCGTGGTTTTGCCGGCGCTCCCGGTCAGCGCAATGACCTTTCCCTTAAACTGCCGCCGCACATAACGCCCGATTTTGCCGTAGGCAATCAGCGTATCAGGCACCACAATCTGCCGCACCGCCGGCACGTCCGGCAGCTGCTTCTGCACCACAACCACTTCCACGCCGCGTGAAATCACGTCTTTTACAAAATCGTGCCCGTCAAACTTCTCGCCCTTGATGGCAATAAACAAATCGCCCCGTTTGGCAACCCGGCTGTCCGTAACCACTTCGTCAATGTCTGCGTCAACCACAACCATCGGCGACCCGACAATCTCGGCAATTTTTTTGGAATTAAGCTTAATCATGGATTTCCCGTCATCAAAAAATTTTACTATTGCCGGAATATAACAAAACCGCCCGGCAAAGGCAAGGATTAAAACCGCTTTCATTATTTGCCAAAACAAATAAATTTTGTCTATTGCACTTTTGGATAAACTGTGCTAACGTGCAGATATTCAACATATTAGTATAGATATATTCCCCCGAAAAAGCCTTCTTTTTCATGTCTGTACCTGTATGTTTTCAATTAATCCATTGTTTAATTTCTAAATTTTCAAGCATCATGAAAAAGAATTTGTTTATCGTCATTTCGATGATGATGGTTGCCTTTCTGGCAACAAGCTGCGGACCCAAGACTCCCGAACCCGTATTGCTCGGCGACGGCAACTTGACGGCTTACGCTGTTTTGCAGGACAAAACTTCCGAAACTTTTCTGTGGGGCATACGCGAAACCAAATCGGGCATTGCCAGGATTAAATGCGTTTTTACCGCTCCGCCCAAAAATCTGGAAGAGTTCTTCATCGGCGAAACCGCGGACAAGAAGATTGTCTTTGACAACACCGGCAAGATTCTGATTTCCGGCTCTTATTGTGTTATCGACAAACTTGCCGGCGGCGAAAAATTTATTGTCAGCCGAACAGACGGCGAAGGCGAAAAGGTTTATGTTGTGGCCAACGGCAAAACTGTCGGTCCGAAAGAAAAACTTTTCATCAGCGCCAGCCAGATTTATTATCGGCAAGACGGCAAACTTGGCGTCCTTTCCTATGACAACAAGGAGATTCTTCAGGGTATGGAAGAAATCTACATTGTCGATGGAAAGGCCAAAAAAGATGAAAAAACGCCGACTTACTACCTCTGCAAGGACGATTCCGGCTACAAGCTGTATGACGCCGAAGGCAAACCCGTCCGCAAAATGAACAGAGTTCAGGCATCAAAATACACTAAAGGTGCCTTGGATTACAACACCATGAAAGGACTTTATTCCAGCAAAGTCGCCTATTAAAGACTAGTTGGAATACCCGTAAAAAAAACATCTCCCGCACCCTGCCGGAGATGTTTTTTTATGTATCTTGCCCGAAACGAAGAACAAACCCTCCGTTATGCCGGTTTTAGGAAATCGGAAACCGACGGCAAAGCTCTATTACCTGTTTTCTGACCTTATTAATGGTTTCCGCCGCGTCGCCCTTTGCCAGAGCGTCGATAACATCGCCCATCCAATCGGCAACCTGTTCAAATTCCGCCTCTTTAAAACCGCGGGTTGTTCCGGCCGGCGTGCCGACCCGAACGCCCGAAGTTACCTTCGGCGGCTGCGGATCAAACGGAATGGCGTTTTTGTTGCAGGTCATATGCGCAAGTTCCATCGCTTCGGAAACCACGTCGCCGGTCAGCCCCTTGGGGCGCAGGTCTACCAGCAGCAAATGCGTATCGGTGCCGCCGGAAACCAAATCCAAACCGCGTTTTTTCAGCCTTTCGCCCATTGCTCTGGCATTGCTGACCACCTGCGCGGCATATTTCTTAAACTGCGGCGTCAGGTCTTCGGCAAAACAAACCGCCTTGGCGGCAATCACATGCTCCAGAGGACCGCCCTGCGTTCCCGGGAAAATCGCCGAATTGATTTTCTTGGCAATTTCCCCGTTATTGGTCAAAATCATGCCGCCGCGCGGGCCGCGCAGGGTCTTGTGCGTGGTCGTCGTAACCACGTCGGCATATTCCAGCGGATTCGGATGTACGCCGCCGGCAACCAAACCGGCAAAATGCGCCATGTCCACCATCAGATACGCCCCGATTTTGTCGGCAATCTCGCGGAAACGCTTAAAATCAATCTGCCGCGGATAAGCCGAACCGCCGGCAATAATCAATTTCGGCTTATTTTCCAGAGCCAGCCGCTCAACTTCGTCATAATCAATCAGCCCGGTATCTTTGCAAACTCCGTACTGAACCGAATTAAGCCATTTGCCGGAAAAGGAAACCTTTGAACCGTGCGTCAAATGCCCGCCCGCATCCAAAGACATGCCCATAATCGTGTCGCAGGGTTTCAGCAGCGCCACATAAACGCCGGTGTTCGCCTGACTGCCGGAATGCGGCTGTACATTGACAAAACGGGCATCAAACAGCTTTTTGGCGCGTTCAATGGCCAAGTTCTCAACCACGTCGACAAACTCGCAGCCGCGATAATACCGTTTGGCCGGGTAACCCTCCGCATATTTGTTGGTCAAAATCGACCCCTGGGCTTCCAATACCGCCTTTGATACGATGTTTTCCGAAGCAATCAGTTCAATCTGGTTCTGCTGACGGTCAAATTCGGCCGCAATGGCGTCAAAAATCTCTTTGTCTTCGCTTTTCAAATCTTTTACAAAATCCATGGTCTTCCTCTCAATCCAAATCAAGCTTGCAAAGTCTGCGGTCATGACGACCGCCTTCATACGCCGCCTTCAGAAAAATGCCGATTCTCCGCAAAACGTCTTCTGTCGTCATTGTACGGCCGCCAAAACAAAGAACGTTCGCATTGTTGTGTTCCCGGGCAACCTTGGCAACATAATCGTCATAAAGGATTGCGGCGCGGATACCCTTATGCCGGTTGGCGGCAATTGAAATGCCGATTCCGGTGCCGCAGACCAATATGCCCAAATCCGCTTGTCCGGCCAGCACTTTCGCCGTCGCTTTTTCGGCAAAATCAGGATAATCAACCGAGTCTGCCGAATTTGTCCCCAAATCCTCAACCGCAAACCCCTGTTTACGCAGATCTTCAACAATCTGATTCTTCATTTCGAAACCGCCGTGGTCAGCCGCCGCAACAATTTTCATCAAAAGCTTTCTCCCTTTTTGTTCCTGTAAATTCAGCCTTATGATAGCCTAACAAAGCCATAAAAAAAGAGTTTTTTGGCGCTTATGCAAAAAAATATAAATTTTTTAAAAAAAGTTATTGACGGGGAATAAAAAGTTTGTATATATAGAGAGCGTTGAGTGAATGAGGAACTCAGTTAGGTATTCCGATTGGCCGGTTGGCAGAGTGGCTCATGCAGAGGACTGCAAATCCTTGTACATCGGTTCAATTCCGGTACCGGCCTCCAAAATTCATTCTTACCGCATTATTCCGGCTTAGCTCAGCGGTAGAGCAATCGGCTGTTAACCGATTGGTCGCCTGTTCGAATCAGGCAGCCGGAGCCATAAAAAAAAACACCATCTTTAGGATGGTGTTTTTTTTTATGGCTCCGGCTATCTGAGCGAGTGGCGACCAACGGGTGCCTGTTTGGAGCGGGTAGTTGGTTCAAACGAGCCTGCGAAGTTTGAACCCTACGGCGCGAGGAGGACCCGCTTGCGGGAGTACCCAATCTGGCAGCCTTGCTGCCCTGTTGAACAGGCGAAGCCTGTTTCCTTTCCGCCGCTTTCCCTGCAAAAAAAATGCCGGATACGATATCCGGCAAATTAAGGCTTTATGACTTTTATTAAGAAAGCTAACGCTACGCGGTCATTGTTGTTGGTATTGTTCTTATTGTTCCAATCATTGTTGCCATTTTTCAGATTGAAATAATAGGCATTGTTTGGATTATATTCCTCAGAGCACCAACAATGAGGTAAAGCGGCCTCTTTTTTCTTAGCGGCGGCACGGTAAAAACACCGCTGCGGGCAGCCCTTTTTTAATAAAAATCCGCACGCTCCGCCAGACCTTGGTCAGACGGATTCTCGCCTGCCTCGCCCCTATTCTGCCGACAAATACGGCATTGTCAACAAAAACAAAAAACTGAATCTTGATTACAACGAATATTTGGAGAAGCTCCTTCCGTCTGGCATTCACCGGCTTTCCATACTTTTCTTTTTTGTCATTCTCCGGCTTGACCGGGGAATCCATAAAGGAGATATTCGGGTCAAGCTCAAACATGGCAGGAGAGAATAAAACATGGAAATAACGAAAAAAGTGCTCAAGATGACCGCAACGCTTAGCAGAAATTGATAATAAAAGAAATTGCTATGCACGGAAACAACAGAAGAAGAAACAGTAATAACAAAAAATCGCTGTGTTATAAAATAACACAGCGATAAAGGGTTAAAGGGATAAAAACTAAAAAGCTAACGCTACGCGGGCATAGTCGTCGGTAAGGTTCTTATTGACCCAATCATTGTTGCCATTTCCCAGAGCGAAATAATAGGCACTGGCCGGATCATATACCTCAGAGCACCAAATGCATCCCCAATAACCGTCGGCTGCAATTTCGTTCTCTTTCAAGATTTCAACCGTTGCGATAAATTTTGCTTCTTCCATACCGCCCCAATGTTCCTTCAAAACACCTTTGGACGGCAGAAAACCGGGTTTGCCGTTTAAGCGCATCTTTTCGGCAAACTTTTTGACTTTTCCCCATGTGGTATCTGAAACATTGTTTCCCGAACCGCATGTTAAGGCAACCATCACGCCGGACAACAGCTGGATTCCCCATAACTCGCTCTTGCGGCTCAAATTCAACCCGTTTTCAACCGTCAATTCATTTCCCCGGCGATACACCAAAGGCAGTTCTGTCGGTATCAAACCGGTTTTATCCTTACCCCGGTTGTTAAACCAGTTTGTCAATTCGTTTTCGCTGATTTCCAAGGCTGCAATAACGGCTTCAAGAGCGTTAATTTTATTTGTCTTCATAATTGTAAGTTTTTTAGGTAAATATTTTTGTTTATTAACTCGCTCAAATGACAAAAGTCATAAGTACTGTTTTACCACTCAAGCAAGATTAATAACCGCAGATAAGCCTAAAACTTACATACAATTACAAAAACTTCCCCGAATAATAAAACAGATGCTTATGATTACAACTATAGTTGTAACATATTTTCTGAAGAAAGTAAATACAGATTCGCCTGGTATAGACAATTTTGTCAAATTTATCTGAGACCGCCAAGTTTTTACAATTTGGCCAACAGCTTTTCGACAACTTCCAGCGACTTTATCGGCGCCTCATCCCAAAAACTTTCATACTGTTGCTGATGATTCTCAATCCCCGGCGTATCGCTGATAATGCGCAGGCTCAAAAACGGCACTTTATACATATAACAAACCTGCGCCATAGCAGCAGATTCCATATCCACGGCCAAACCGTCCGGAAACTTAGCCTTAATCATATCCAGTTCCGCCCGTTCGGTAATGAATTTGTCGCCGGTACATATCTGTCCGCCGTAAACATTGACCTCGGCATCAAGCGACGTTACCGCGTCAAGAAGCTCGCGACTGCCGGCAAAACAGGCCGGCAACCCCTGCACCTGTCCATACAGATTCGGCTCGCCGCACCAAACGTCGTGATAAACCACACTCTCGCCGGCCACCACGTCCATGACCCGCGTTTTGACGTCAATGCCGCCGGCCACGCCGGTATTGATAACGCAGTCCGGCGCAAAATTCTTAATCAACTCCAGCACGCCAACCGCCGCACAGACTTTTCCCAAGCCGCTGCGTGCCAGTACAACGTCCTTTTCGCCGATTTTTCCTTCAAAAAACTCCAACCCCTGGCACGAAACGTCGCGCCCGCCGGACATCAACCCCCGTAGCAGGCCGAACTCCTTGTCCATTGCCACGGCCAAACCGATTTTCCTCATCTTCGTTCCTTTGCTGTTTTTTTGCTATTAAACACGGAGATTGTTTTAAATACAACATTGAAATTGGAAAAATTCAGCTTAATATTAGCCCTTATGAAAAGAAGAAAAAACATATTCTCGCTTCGTACCGTCGCAAGCTATCAGTTTCTGGCCCTCTGGAGCAGCTTTTACATCGCCTGGCATTTTTCCGCGCCCTGCGGCGGCTGTTCCTGGTTTACCGGCGCCGCAGTTTTGCTTGTTTCCTATGCGTTTTTCAATACCTTTTGGCTCATGGTTGCTTCGCTGCGCCGCAAAATTACCCTTTCGCGCAGCATTTTCAATTTGTCATCGCTGGCGCTCGGCTTTATATTTTTCCTTATGCTGCTGTTCATCGTCAGCGATTTCCTGCTCAACATTCCCGCCTATGCCAACCTGTATTTTGCCCACCCGGACGCCGCTGCCTGGGGACTTGCCGCACTGGCTGCGCTTATCAGCCTTTACGGCTTTTTCAATGCGCGCCGCATCCGCGTTACCGCTTACGAAATCCGTACAGAAAAAACCGGCGTCGACTTTACCTTGGCGCTGGTTTCCGACCTGCATATCGACAATTGCGGCCTTGGCCTGAACCAGATGGCCAAAATTATTGAAAACATCAACCGTATCAACCCGGACTTTACCGTTTTCGCCGGCGACATTATCGAAAGTGCCCCCGACCATTTCTGCGCGCTGGACTTCGCCGCCGAATTCAGAAAAATCAACAGCAAAACCGCCAATCTGGCCATTGTCGGCAACCATGAATACTATGGCGGCAAAATCAACGAAAACATCAAGGCGCTTGAAAACGCCGGCCTTACCGTCCTCAAAGACTGCACGCTCACTTTCGGCAACATAACCGTCGCCGGCCGCGACGACAAGTTCGTCAAAGACCGTTGCCCGCTGAAAAAACTGCTTAAAGGCACCCCGAAAAAAAACTTTGTGCTGGTGCTTGACCACAACCCGACGGACATCGCCGAAGCCGTAACGTCGTCAGTCGACCTTCAGGTCTCCGGACATACCCACAACGGTCAGATTTTTCCGTTCAACCTGATAGTCCGCAACATTTATCAGAACGGTTACGGACATAAGCAAATCGGCAACACCCACACCGTCGTCAGCTCCGGAGCCGGCAGCTGGGGACCGCAGCTGCGCCTCGGCACCAAAGCCGAAATCGTCTGCATCAAAGTCAAATCTGTCAAGGACTGAATCTCATGAACAAACAATACAAAAACATCGTCATTCTGACCGGCGCCGGAATTTCCGCGGAATCCGGACTGGCCACCTTTCGCAGTTCCAACGGCCTGTGGAACAATCATCGGGTTGAAGACGTCGCCTCCGTCGAAGGCTTCCGGCGCAATCCGGCACTGGTACACGACTTTTACAACAACCTCAAACTCGAAATTCAGAAAGCCAAGCCCAATCCGGCGCATTTGGCGATTACCCGCCTGCAAAACGAATATCCGGCCGAAATTTCCGTCGTTACCCAAAATGTCGACACTCTCCACGAAAAAGCCGGCAATAAAAACATTTACCACATTCACGGCCAGATAAATCAGGCCGTCTGCCTCAACTGCGGGCATATTCTGGAAACCTTCGGCGACGTTGACACCGAAACCGTCTGCCCTCAGTGCGGCGTTGTCGACATGATGAAACCCAACATCGTCTTCTTCGGCGAAAACCTCCTCTGCATGGACAAAGTCGAAATCCTGCTCCGCAGCTGTGACCTGTTCGTCTCCATCGGCACTTCCGGCGTTGTTTTTCCGGCCGCCGCCTTTGTTCAGACTGCCAAATACTACGGCGCCGATACCATTGAGTTCACGCTTGAACCAACCTCAAACAACTTTTATTTTGACAGGCATGTCTACGGCCCGGCCGGACAAACGCTTCCCCCTTATGTCGACGGAGTGGTAAAATCCGCGGTCCGGCCTTAGCTTGCCCAAAGCCCCAGCAGAAGGGCCTTCTCTAGCAGCCTTTGTGAAAAACCATCGGCAGGCCTTCTCCGCTTTCCGGAATTTCAAAACGGCTGACAAACTTGTCAAAACAGGCTTCGTCGACAACCAGAGCCTCAGCATCGTTTTCCGTGCGGGCCAAAACACGCCTCTTTGCCGTAGCCATATCACATTCGACAACGTCAAAGAGCACCCGCTCGGCCAGTTCGGACGCCTTAGCATATGCCAGACGCCGGTCTTCTTTCGACCAGAACCCCATATCCATAACCGCATTGCCGCCGGCACGGCAGATTTCGCCGCAGAGTTTCCACATCAAATCCGCCACCGGCCGCATATACTTTCGAAATTCGGCATCAGGCAAATTACGGCCGAACAAATCGCGCATAAACTCGTCATGTGTCAGACGCACTGCCGGAAGCCTTTTTGCCAGTCGCTTTGCCAGCGTCGTCTTGCCAAACCCCATATAACCGCAGACCATATGTATTTCAGACATAACCCTCTCCTCATGTTTGGCTTTGATGATAAACAAAAAACCCCGCCTTTGTAAAGCGGGGTTGTCCGGGTGCCGCAATTTATTTTTTGTCGGCCTTGGCCTCGTCTTTGCGCAGCTTTCTGTCTTCTCTTCTGTGTTTGCGCATTTCGTCGTGTCTGGCCTTCATTTCTTCCAGGCGGGTCTTCTGCTCAGGCGTCAGAATTGCCTCAAACTCTTTCATGTTTTCCTTGCGCAATTCGTCTGCTTTGCGGCGCAGTTCATCCATCTGCTTCATCAGCGGTTCAACCTTTTTGCGGCCGTTCTCGCGGATTTTGTCAGCCTTGGCTATCTGTTCTTCCGACAATCCTAAATCTTTGGCGAAACGGTCGGCCAGCTTCTTGTGCATTTCCCTGTCAAATTTCGGCCCGTGAGCGCGCGGACCCTTATGCCCGGGACCAAACTCGGGAGGCGGAGGCGGCAGCATCTCATGTCCCGGAGGAGGCGGCGGCAGCATTTCTTCCTGAGCGTTTGCCGAAATCGAACCCAACATGACCGCCGCGGCGCAAACCGCTGTCAACATCAATTTTTTCATTATCTGTCTCCTTTCAAATGTTGTAATTTTTCACTTAATGTTTTTCTGGCGTTAAACAATCTTGATCTAATGGTTCCCACCGGCTCGCCGGTTTTTGCGGCAATCTGGTCATAGCTCATTTCCTCAAACTCGTACCAAACCACGACCTGGCGCATTTTGCGGGGCAGTTCGTCAACGGCTTTCAGAATCTGTCTCTGCCGGGTCTTGGCGTCCAGAACTTCTTCCTGTCTGCCGCCGACCCGCACATTTTCCAAAATCTCGTCGCCGCCGACCTGCCCGGCCTCGATTTTATACTGCCGCGATTTGAAATAGTCGCGGCAGACGTTGGCCGTCAGCGCCCCTATCCATTGGCTGAATTTTCCCTGCTCCTTATAATGGTCCATGTTTCTCCAGGTTTTGATATATACTTCCTGTTCGATGTCCTCATTATAGGAACCGGTCAGTTTTTTGATAATCGCCTTAATCAGGCCTCTGTTCTGTTCAATAATGTCTTTCATCAGCCGACCATCAGCAAACCGTATTCGTCAACCGGAAGCCCCATTTCTTCAATGACGGACGAATTCTCGCTGACCGAAAATTCCGTACCGAAAAGATAATAGTCATAACTCATCGTGTAACCCTCGCTTTTCGGATAAAAACTTCCGATACCGAGCAGCAGAACCAGCGAACACAAAGCCGCCTTGATGCGGTTGTTGCGTTTCTTGCGGGCAAAGTACAGCGGCTTGGCCTCTTTTATCAATGCGGAAATGTCATCCATTGTTTTTCTCCTTACACAACTTGAAACGACGCCTTGCCGCAAAAAGTTCATTTTTATTTTAAAATAATTGCCTATATCTTTACATACCGTTTACAAAAAATACTTCTTTACAAAAAAATCTTACCGTCTTATAGATGACGACGGTTTAAAATAAATGACGCATTTTCAGAAAGAAGCTTAACAGAATGATTCAGGATTTAACTCGCGGAAATCCCGCCTCGCTTATCGTAAAATTTGCCTTGCCGCTGCTCATCGGCAACCTTTTTCAGCAGCTCTACCAGGTTTCCGACATCATTATCGTCGGCCGTCTCATCAGTGTCGACGCATTGGCCGCTTTGGGCGCTTCGGCACCGATATTTTTCGTTATTCTGCTGGTAACGCTCGGTTTTACCGGCGGCCTGACCGTTATTACCGCGCAGCGATTCGGTGCCCGCGACGAAAGCGGCGTGCGCCGTTCCGTTACCCATTCGCTGAGAGCCTGCATTATCCTCAGTTTCATTTTTACCTTGCTGCTGCTTGCTTTCCTGCACCCGATTCTCCGCTGGATGAACGTCCCCGAAAACATTATGGACGACGCCTATAAATTCATGTTCGTTCTCGGACTGGCTCTGCCCGTCATCGTTGCCTATAACCTGCTCTCAGGTTTTATCCGCGCTTTGGGCGACAGCAAAACCCCGCTCTATTTTCTCATTGCCACGACGGTCGTCAACGTGCTGCTCAACCTTTTCCTAATATCCGTCTGCAAACTGGGCGTCGTCGGTTCGGCACTCGGTACGCTTATTTCCATTACCGTTTCCGGCATTTGCTGCGCCGTTTACATCGGCCGCCGTTTTCCGATTCTCCGCCTCAGCCGCGAAGACTGGAAATACAACCGCGCCTTCATGAAAGAACATCTCAATATCGCCGTACCGATGGCCATTCAGTTCTCGGTTCTCTCCGTCGGTCTCCTTATTATGCAGAAAGTCTGCAACTCTTTCGGTTCCGACACCATCGCCGCCTTTACCGCAGCCCTGCGTATTGAGCAGCTGGCCACTCAGCCGCTGGTCGCCCTTGGCATCGCCATGGCCACCTTTTCGGCGCAGAATTTCGGCGCCGGCATGATTAAACGCATTCGCCGCGGCGTTCTTTACAGTTCGCTCATGTCCGTCAGTTTCAGCGTTTTCATTGCCCTTCTGGTGCGCTTTGTCGGCGAAAACATGATTACGGTATTCTCCGATGACGTTACCGAACAAATTGTCTACACCGGCCGACAGTATCTGAACATCAGTACCCTGTTCTACATTTTTCTCGGACAGATTTTCATCTTCCGCAACACTCTTCAGGGCATGGGGCAATCGGCCATTCCGCTGATTGCAGGCTTTACCGAGCTGCTGATGCGTTCTTTCGCCGCCATCTGGCTGGCCGGACACATCGGTTATCTCGGCGTTTGCTGGGCCAGCCCGATAGCCTGGTTCGGCGCCGCCGTGGTTGTTTCCGTCGGCTATTTCGTAACCATTCGCAAAATGAACCGGCGCTATCTGCGTAACAATCTGCGCATGGCCGCCCACAAAATCGGCCTGTTGAAACCGGAAAAGGAACGCCCGGTTCTTACCCCTGCCGAATAACAAAAAACCCCTCGCAAGAGGGGTTTTTTGTTACAGCAGAGCCGGCTTGCCGATATTACCCTTCGCACAGCCGTCCGTATCCAGAAAACCGCGAACCCGCGTCCATATTCCGGCAGCCTGCTCCGAAGAATAGGGCCTGAAACAGAAATCGACCCTGTACGCCGCAGCCTTCACTTCCGGAGCTTCCGCGGCAAAACACAGCGGCCGCTCGTCAAACAGCATAATCTGGCAGTCGCGTGACAACGCCTTGTATCGAACACCGTTCCGGGTCAGCTCCAGCCACTTTTCGCCGCGCGGACAATCGGCGCAGGCATTGGAACGAATGCAGTCGGCGCTGATAAACAACGGCACATCCGCATAAACAGGCAGAACGACGGGCAACGGCGATGCTGCGGCCATGGATTTCATGTTGCGCAAAACATCTTCCGGCGAAAGCGTTACCCTCGCCGCCCCCATTTCTCCGGCCATCGCCGCCGCCTGTATATTCAGCACATACAACGGATAGTCAAAACTGAGATCAATGCCATTTTCCGGTAAAACTTCCAGCCCCCAGTAATTGCCGATTTCCCATTTTTTGTAACCGGCCGACAGCATGGCGTTAATCGTCTTTTCAAAAGTCTTCGGACGACGGCAGACCGTTGGCAGCGCCAACCTGACTTTGCTTTTCGGCAAAGCCGACAACGTTTCCGTTTTCGTATTCTCAGAAAGCAGAAAAACGATTTCCGCCGCTTCTTCCAGATTAATTACGGCAAGCGTTTCGACCTTGTCGGTTTTGACAATCCATTTCGGCGCACCGCTTTCCCGAACCTTTTTCACGGCAGGCAGCACGCGCGGCTCTTCTTCAAAAACAACCTGCCCGTACAAACCGCGCCGCAGTTCATTCAATAAAGATGCCGGAGCAAACAGTCCCTGCGGATTTTCTATTGTCAGATTGCCCAGCACAAAATCCGTATCGCCGGTTTTGCCAAAAGCTTTCCGAACCGCATCCGCCGTTTTGTCCGGATTTTCGGCTTTTGCAAATTCGCCGGTAACAGCATAGAAAAACTCGCCCGCCGCGGCCGAAAGCTTTCCCTTTTCAATCATTACCGAAACATCGAGTTGTCTCCGCTGCCTGAACGCTCCCGGTTTTGGTTTTTCATAAGGATAAGCGCCTTTGACTTCGCTGGCGGAAGCCAGATAAATGTCCCAGCCTTTCTCTAATCTCGGCGCATGCGGCGGCAGTTTGACTTCGACCGTCTCGCCGGCCTGCGCTTCAAACACGTTGCGGCCGTTTACACGCAAACTTTGCAATGAAAAGCCAAAAGGCTTTTCCTCGCCGGGAATGTCTATCTGGATACCGTCGTAGCGGGCGATTTTATGCGTTGTCCGAAACTGCAGGCTGTTGTTGCGAAGCGGGCCGGTTCTGCCGATTTTCAGACCGCGGTGTCCGACAAAATCGCGGTCAATGACGTCTTTGTTCCTGCCGTTGAAATGAAACTTCGTCCACGGACGCGAAAAAATTTGCCGGATATTCTCGGCCCTTTCGGCATCGTCGCCCCTGCCGTCCAGAATCCGCCGGTAATAGTCGACCGCAGCCGCCACGTACAAAGCCGTCTTTTTGCGACCCTCTATCTTCAGCGACGTTACCGGCATTTTTAAAACCTCGCCCTGCAGTGCCATGTCTTTCATAGAAAAATAGTGTTTTTCGCCGTCACAGCCGCCGAAAGCCGCCCGGCACGGATACAGGCACTTGCCTCGGTTGGCGCTTTTGCCTGTTTCCAGAGAAGAGAACATGCATAACCCGCTGTAGGAATAGCAAAGGGCGCCGTGGATAAAGGCTTCGGTTTCCAACCCCGGAATTGCGGCAATTTCCCTTATCTCATTCAAAGTCAGCTCCCGGGCCAGCACGACGCGGCTGAAACCGATTTTTTGCAGCGCCAGCGCGCCTTCTTTGTTATGTACGGCCATTTGCGTGCTGGCATGCAGTTCCAGCTCCGGATAAGCCTCGCGCACAATGCGCGCCACGCCCAAATCCTGCACGATCAGCGCGTCAACCTTATATTTGGCGCACAGGTCAAGCGCCTTCAGCAGTTCCGGCAGCTCGTCCTCCTGAAGCAGCGTATTGACCGCAACATAAACCTTTCGCCCCAGCGAATGAGCATAACCGACAAACTCGTTCAGATCGTCGGCGCCGAAATTGGCGGCCGTCGCCCGCGCCGAAAAATGCTTTAAGCCCAGATAGACCGCATCTGCGCCGTAATAAAGCGCCGCATAACCGGCTTCCGTGTCGCCGGCCGGTGCCAGAAGTTCTTTTTTCATTTTCTTTTCCGCTAAAAATTTTTTTATCAGGCTATTGCAAGCACGCCGCTTTGTCAAGTTCGGAAATCACGACGGCCCTGCCGCCGAACATCTCCCTGATCGTCCCCGCCGCCGCGGCGGCGGTCTGCTCCAGCAGACCGGGCAAACCGGCAGGCAAAATGCCGTTTTCTTCAAAAACGACGGCTTTCTCTTCTCCGAAATCAACCGCTGCGTCAAGAACCGCGCCAAAGCTCTCCTGCGTACACAACAACACAAAATCATAGAAGGCGGTTAAAGCCCGGCACTTGTTCTCAACAAAAAGCGGTACCTTTTCCGGTACTTTGACGAGCAGATTGAACCGGGAAGTGTCCATTTTTTCCAAAACTTCAAACCGCTGCCGGTAAAAAGCCAGATACTCCCGAAATACCCGCTCTTCGTCTGCCGGAACCACACCGCCCTTGAACATCTCGGATACAATCAGCACCTTTCTTTTAATAACGGGTAGCTTGGCTGGCAGATACCGGTCATAAATAATCCGGCGCGCCTGTTCGGCATCCTCGCTGTTGGAAATCCGCTTAATCTCGTCCGAATCGTTATACAGGGAAACCACGCGGGGAACAAATACCGGCACATATTTTCGACTGTAGCGCAGCATCAGCTCCCAATCCACAAAACGCTTCATGCTTTCGTCAAAGCCGCCCAGTTCGTCATAAAGGCTGCGATGATGAACGAAAGCATTCATGTCGGCCAGACACCACCGGCAGAACGCCCGTGCGTCATAAGCCCTGCCGACAACCCGCCGATTGTTCAAATGCTTTATCTGGGCATAATAACACTTTGCGCCTCCCGTCCGAACGGCATTTTCAAATACCGCAAAATAATCGGCACACATCCGGTTGTCCGTATCCAAATATCCGGCCCATTCCCGGGTCGCGGCACACAATCCCTTGTTTCTGGCAGCGCTGACACCCTCATGGCCGCTTCGCAGATACTTCAGGCGTCCGCAAGCCATTTCGGCGCCGTAACGTTCTTTCAGCAACATATCCGTTCCGTCGGACGAACCGTCGTCAACGACAATCAGTTCAAAATCAGGATAATTCTGCATCAGGACGGAATCAACGGCTTCACAAATGCAGAAAGCGCGGTTAAACGTCGGCATAATGATTGAGAAACCGGGACGCAGGCTCATTTTCTTCCCGTTCCCCATCCCATCAGCCTGCTGACGTCTTTTTCCGCCGTTCCGTCATTAAACACCAGCGCGTTGATACCCAGCGCCTTAGCCGCTTCGACATTTGCCGGCTTGTCGTCAATAAACAGAATTTCCCCGAACGCACAGCCGAGTTTTTCGCGCATGCTCTCATAAATCCGCGGATCCGGCTTCAACAGTCCCAAATCAAAAGAGCAGAAGATACGGTTCTCATCGATCAGGCCGAAAGCGTCCGCCGTATCTTTCAGGTTCGGCAATGCGTTCGACAAAATGCCGTTGACGATTCCCTTTTTCTTCATCTGTTCCATCAGGCGGCGCGTCGTTTCCCTAAATTCGCCGATGCCGTCGCGAAAAGCCAGATTAATCTGTGCGTCAATTCCCGGCTGAAACTTAACCGCGCAGTATTTGCACAACTGGCGGCAAAGCGTTTCAAAGCTTACCTTTCCGAGCATAAAGGCATCATAGTCGAAACCGACGGCGCCGTTGTTCTCGTTAAATGCCGCCATATCCTCGGTTCGGCTTTTCATAAACTCGTTCACGAATTTCAGGGTATACGGATAAATGACGCCGCCGACGTCCCAAATGCAGTATTTTATTTTCAGTTTTCCGGCCATTGTAACCTCGTTCGTTTATTTTCCGATAATATGATATCCGAATATAAATATATTGCAATCAGATAAAACAAAACCCCGCCGTCGGCGGGGCTTTTGCTAGAAACGGAAATCCCTCTTTCCGCGCTCTATTTCGCCGATATGTTCGCGGCAAATTTCCCGAACCTTGTCTTTCGGAATATTGTCCAGTTCTTTCTTAATCAGCGCCTCGCCGATCTTACGGGTTTCCGGACTGGCATAATCGACAAGATACTCCTTAAGCGTCATCAGCGCATTTGGCAGACAGCAGTTGTGAATCTGCAGATTCTTGCATAAGGCCATAAAGCGGTCGCCGGTACGCCCTTCGCGATAGCAGGCCGTGCAGAAACTGGGAATGTACCCAAGCTCCATCAGCCATTTGACCACATCATCAAGCGTACGCGTATCACTGACCTCAAACTGCGCCGAGCTTTCGTCTTCCGGCTCCGGCGTGTCATAACCGCCGACGCTGGTTTTGGAACCGCCGCTGATTTGCGAAATGCCGTAATGAATGACTCTCTCCCGGCAGGCTTTGCTCTCGCGCGTCGACATAATCATTCCCGTATAAGGCACCGCAATACGGATACAGGCCACGATTTTGGCAAAAGTATCGTCGTCGATGCCGTTGTCAAACACGTCAGGATCAATATCGTCCGCTCGGCGGATTCTCGGAACCGAAATCGTATGCGGCCCCACGCCGTGAACCGCTTCCAAATGCTCGGCGTGCATCAGCAAACCGGCAAATTCGTAACGATAACGTTCCAGACCGAACAGAACGCCCAGTCCGACATCGTCAATTCCGCCTTCCATCGCCCGATCCATCGCTTCGGTATGATAGTCATAATTATGCTTCGGCCCGGTCGGATGCAGTTTCTCGTAACTCTCTTTATGATAGGTTTCCTGAAACAGGATATAAGTGCCGATCCCGGCTTCTTTAAGCTTGCGGTAATTTTCAACCGTCGTCGCCGCAATATTGACGTTTACGCGGCGGATTGCACCGTTTTTGTGCTTAATGCCGTAAATCGTCCTGATACATTCCAGAATATATTCTATCGGATTATTGACCGGATCCTCGCCGGCCTCAATCGCCAGACGTTTGTGCCCCATGTCCTGAAGCGCAACCACTTCCCGCGCCACTTCTTCCTGCGTCAGCTTGCGGCGCGGAATATGTTTGTTCTTGGCATGATACGGACAATAAACGCAGCCGTTGACGCAGTAATTGGACAGATACAGCGGCGCAAACATCACAATCCGGTTGCCGTAATAATCTTTTTTTATCTGCTCCGCCAGTTCAAAAATTTCCCTGTTCTTTTCGGGAATGTCACAGTCAAGCAGAATCATCGCCTCGCGATGGTTCAGCCCTTTGCGTTCTCTGGCCTTGTTCAGCACTTGGTCAACGAGCTGCGGGTTGTTTCTGTTGGCGTCGGCATAGGCCAGCGTGTCCAGCACTTCCTGATGGCAGATAAACTCTTCCGCCTTTAACGATTTCGGATTATACATTCAGTCACTCACTTTCTTTCAGGTCAGTCAGACTTCCCTGTCAGGTTAACAAAATTTTAGGTCATACTATCCCTGGGGCCGCCTTTTGGCAAGTCCGAAAAAGCTATTCGTCGTCTTTTGTGCAGAAATTGGAATAGGCGGTTTTGGCGCTGACGCCTTCCAAACGTCCGATTTTTCCGGCTAAGGCGCTGATAAGCTCTTCCGGCGCGTCAACCGCAACCGAAATAATGCTGACCTTTTTTTCCCGGTACGGAATTCCCATACGCCCGATAACATACGGCGCATATTCGTGCAAAATGGCATTCAGCCGTTCCGTTGCTTCCATGTTTTCGACAATAATGCCGATAATTGCAACTCTGCTTTCCATAAAAGTCTCCTTCATTTGTCGTTCTCATATTCTAACAGCGGCCGACAGATTTTTCAATTGCGAAATAAGCCTATGGAAATAAGGTTAGCACATCTTGATTTTGTTCCGTCCGGACATATTTATTCTGCTGTGGAAATTCAGAAATTTTGAGGAGAATACTTATGAAAATCATTCTCGGCATCATTACCGCGCTGGCTTTTTTCATCGGCGTTATGGTCAACAAAATGGCCCTTTCCATCGGCGAACAGATATATGCCGCCCTGTATTACATCATGGCTTTGATAGCCTTCTGCACGCTTTCGGTTCTTTTTGACGGCAAATTCACCTGCAGCTGCAACTGGCTTCGCCGCGAATGCGGCCTGCCCGAAAAAGACCTTGAAGACGAAGACGACGAAAACGCCGCCGAAGAAGAACTGACCGAAATCTATGACGGCGAAACCGATGAAACGGAGGAAAACCCGCGCAGAAAATTTGTCAAAACCATCATCATTACCAATAAAAACGACTGATAAAATTAAAACGGCGCCGACGGCCCGTTTTAGAAGTTGAAGTTTTCTTCGCTTCGCATTATTATATTTGACAAGGAGAAGAAACATGGCCATCGGCTGGACAGACGACGACGCGGTTCTCGACCAGATTCAGGATTCCGTCAACGATGAAGTAAACCGCGCCCGCAGAAACGTTCCCTGCGGCGAAAGCCTATTGTATTGCGAAGAATGCGGCGAAGAGATTCCCGAAGCGCGGCGCCGTGCAATCCCCGGCGTCAGACTGTGCATTGACTGCCAGGAAGAGGCGGACAAACAGAACAAAGCCGTCAGTCTTTACAACCGCCGCGGTTCAAAAGACAGCCAACTCAAATAATTTTTTGTCGTTCAATTACAGTTTGATAAAACTTTTTTAATACTTTTTGCCTATTTTGAATAAATAAAATTCAACTTTTATATCATACTGTGGAGAACCGTCATGAACAAATTGAACGATAAGGCCATTGCCGAAGCCGCTTACTACATCTGGAAAAACAACGGCTGCCCCGCCAATACGCACGCACAGGACTGGGCCGCAGCCATCAAACAGCTTTCGGCCGCAGCTAAACCGACACCGCGCAAAACGGCTGCCAACGTCTCTGCCATCAGCAAAATCAGCACTGCGGACATCAATGCCCTCAATCGCCTTGCCGCCGCCAAAGGCAAAAAAATCAGCCCGGTCAGCGCCGCCGGCAAGCTGCTGGCCATTAATCTCGCCGCCGCCACCAACGCCGCACTGAAAACCAAAACAAAAACTCCGCTGAGAAGAATCTAATTCAATGCTCAAACCAAAATCCCGGTTAAAAAACCGGGATTTTTTTCAATACGCACCTGTTTAACAAAAATTGACTTTTCGTCAACAGAATGTTATGGATAAAGAACTTATTTATAAAATTGTTTATTACAAAAATATCTTATTATGGAAACAAAATTTGAAAAACTGGAAAAGCTGATTTCGGAACTGAACATCAGCGACAAAGAACTGATAAGCTGGGTTAACAACCGGGGTAGGGATAAAACCGGTTTGATACCGACAGAACTGCCTTTGGTGTATCGACGCGGCAATGTACTAACCGTCGAAAATGGACTGAACCTGAACCGCAAACACGAACTCTGGGGAATTCAGCTTCTTTCCGGCGTGATGGTTGCCCTGCAACGAGGTCCGGAAAACAACATTTCACCAGCCACATGGGAAGAAGTCAAAAAATTTGCCGAAAAGATGCGTTTTAAGGGCAAGCCGGGTTTTCTGCCATCCCAAGATGTTTTGAACAAGCATTGGGGCAAGGCGGAAAGAGAAAAATTTACAATCACAATTGCTGTATTAAAAGAAAACAACATTAACGCCGACGGTTACCGAGGATGCATTTGGTGCTCTGAAGTATATGACTGTCACAATGCCTGTTTTTTTGGCCTGAGGTACGGCGGTAAAGGCTGGTGCCCTAAGACTTACATCAATAAACGCATAGCCGTAGCTTTCAGCTAATATCCCAAAGAGAAACGGCGTTATCTTCGGATAACGCCGTTTCTCTTTGGTTCAATTCTTACATTTTCAGCGCAAAACAAACATAACGTCAGATTTCTCTGGCCTTCGGGATACCGAAGGCAGACATTCCCTCACGCAAAGGACGCCAGAATTTTTCATCCTTTTGCTCAAAATAAACCCGGTTTTGCCGCATATACTTGGCTACGACCTGCAAATCTTTCGGCGGATACAGCTTTTTCCCCGGACGATTATATTGCACAAAAACAACATTGCTCATAACCCACACCGGATGATTGCGATATTTCCGGGAAGTTTCGCCGGCACGCACCTCGTCAATCGGAGGAAATTTCTCGCAAACCTGCGCCAGCACATTCATTATCAGCTTTCCTGCGTCTTCGGTGCTTTGCCGGCTGAGATATTTATTGCAACCGGCAATAAAGACGTTCCGATCGCCTTTTTTATAAATATCGCCCAACTCCTCAACTATGCAATCCGCCGTAACCTTTCCCTGAGCAAAAATGTCTTTCCGGCGCCAGGCCTCTTTCTCCAGATTGGCAAACAATTCTTTCCTGAGCAGAGAACTCTGCTCCAGCCGTTCGAAAACATTATAATTTTTATCCAGAAAATGGTTGCGCTGCCTGATACGGTTTTGCATTTCGGAAGACTTCTTAACAAACAACGCATCAACCTTGGCTATTTCATACAGACTGTATTCCCCGGCATCCATCATCTTAACCGCATTGCAGTCACAGACCAATTCTTCGCCCGCCCAGACAGCCTGCTCCTTAAAAAAGCCTTTCTGATACATGATATGCGAAAGCTCGTGCCCGAGAACAAAAGCCAGACTGTCCTCGCTGTCCAGTTTTAACAACGGCTCCTTGTTAAGCACAACCGCAAAATCCTGACCGCCGGCTAAAGAGGATACAATATCGGGATAATCCGCATCAACCACTCTGGCAATGCTGGCGTCAGATTTGTTGTCCGCCAAATAATAATGCAGCGAAAACTGTTCCAGAAAAGCCTTTTCTTTGGGACATTTCTCCAGCATCCGCCCGACTATTCCGGCCACATATTCGTCAAAAGGACGATTTTTGCTTTCATCCGCCAAACATAAAACAACAGCCAAATCATAATTCATCGGTATTCTCCTCCGGCCTTTTCAGAATACCAAAACCAAACGCTTTTGTATAGAATAAACTGATAAAGCGTAAAAACAAATATCTTGTCATTTCCACCGTTCAGATATAACATTAGGCAATATAATCTAATTCAGAGAAAGTTCATGACAGGCAAAACGATTCAGATTTTTTTACCGGACGGCAATCCCAAAGGCGTCCGCAAAGCGTCTATAACCACAGACAAAATTGAAATTATTCAAATACCCCGGGTCAATCTGGCTGAAAACCGTAAACTTCTGGCTTTTAACGGCGTATATATTTTGGTTGACAGTCTGAAAGCCGAAAAACCCGAAATATACATCGGCAAAGGTGACGTTAAAACCCGCACATCTTCACATGACAGCAAAAAAGAATTCTGGAACGTCGTTTTTGCCATCCGCTTAAAAGACAATACTGGTTTTAACGATGCGCACAACAGTTATCTCGAATACTATTTCGTCAACAAAGCACACGAAATTAAACAATCCGTTATGAACGAAAACAAACAGGCTCCCAAATGTCCAAAACTTCCCGAGGAAACTCTGGCCGAATTGGAATGTTATATTACAACCATAGAAACATTACTGTCGACCATGGGACTGAAATGTTTTCAGCTTCTTGAAAACAAAAACATCAAAAAGAAAGACATTCTAAGCTGTACCGATAAATACGGCAGCTTCGGAGAAGGAGAATACACCGAAGAAGGCTTCTTACTTTATAAGGGCGCCAAATGCAAACTGCAAATGCATAAGGGAACAAAGCACATAGCCCAACGTGACGAGCTAATCGCCTCCGGACTGCTGAAAAAAGAAAAAGATCATTATTTACTGCAAGACAACAAAGTCTTTTCTTCCGTTTCAACGGCCGCCGCCATTGTGCTGGGGCGCAGGGCTAACGGCTGGACAGAGTGGAAAAATAAAGACGGCAAAACCTTAGACGAATTAGAAAGAAAATAAGAATAAGGTCACTCTTATTGAAAGCTCATTCGGCAGCGAGTTTGCATTGCGACAAAGAGCAATGCTTACGAGCCAGAAAAACTCCCGAGGGAGTTTGAACCTCTCTTCTTTAAGATACAAAAAAACCTTTAACTTCACAGTTAAAGGTTTTTTAATTGGTGGGAGTTGAGAGGTTCGAACTCCCGACCCTCTCGGTGTAAACGAGATGCTCTTCCAGCTGAGCTAAACTCCCATCGTGTTTACGATGAAGTTTATATACTCATAAAAACAATTAATCAAGCAAAAAATTACAAAAAATAAATTTTTCTTTCCCGTTAGAAATTATTCTGTTTCAGAAACCGGATTGCCGCCGACCAAAAATAAAAAACAAGGGAGTCATAGCTCCCTTGTTTTCAGCGGATAATTTCCTCTTCCGGAAAATAAAACATCTCTTTGTCTTGCCGGGAATAAGCTCTTTCCCCAAAAGGTTCCTCCGGCTTTCGGTCATCGGGAATTTCCTCCGTAACCCTGATGCTTATCACACCGTTCGCACCACCCGCATAAGCAACTCTGACAAACGAAGCGCCGATAATTACCGCCTCATTGTCGTCGTTCACATAGCAAAGCGCCTTATGCCGGTTAAAACTAAGCTGCAAAATCCGGCCGTCACATTCAACACTCCAACTGCGGCACATTTCAGACAAGAAACGGCGAAAACCGTCTTTTGTCCGAACGTAAAAATGAGTCAGGCCGCCTTTGCCGTCAGACAATGCCAACAGGCCACATTCCTTTTCGGCAACTTCGGACAACGGAATAAGGTCTTTTTCCTTTTCCGCCGTCATAATGAAAAACGAATTCAGATTTTTCATGACTGTAAAATTATAAAATTAATAAATTCATACGGTTAAAAATATGTTCTCAGTCTAATTCTCCGCATTCCCCGCGTCAAACGTTCCTGAAAGTTATGCAACAAAAAAAGACGGAACTTCCCGTTCCGCCTTCTTAATCTTCATATAAACCAAGGACCGGCCGAAGCCGGTCCCTATGATAATTAGTTTACAGAATCCTGAAGAGCTTTACCAGCTTTGAACTTAGCCTGCTTGCGGGCAGGAATTTTGATGGTAGCGCCGGTACGCGGATTGCGGCCGGTGGTAGCAGAGCGCTTGGAAACGGCAAAAGTACCGAAACCAACCAGACGAACTTCATCGCCGGATTTCAGAGCTTTGGTAACAGAAGCAACAAATGCATCTACAGCCTTAGCAGAATCAGTTTTGGTAAGGCCGGTTTCGCTAGCAATGCTAGAAATAAGTTCATTTTTATTCACGGTGAGGACTCCCTCTAATTATTAAGTTATAAACCAAATGACAACAAATCTTGTCATCACACAAAAATTTAAGCGCTTAAAAACCAATGAGTCAAACAAAATCAACGGTTTTATCCCGAATTTTCTGCTTTTTCTGCCAATTTGACGCCTATTTCGACCTTTTGCGCAAGTTATTCACAGCCAAATCTTTGCCCAGCCTGATTTGCGGGCGATTCTTCTGCGATTCTCGCCGGCGATTCACAGACCTGAAAAAAGCGCCGTGACACGGCGCTTTTTTCATTCAATTCGGAACCGAAACCTGCTCGCAGGATTTTGGCACCGGTTCGCAGCGGCAGATTTCCTCCAGCGGCTTGACCTTGCCTTTAAGGGCAATCTTAATTACTTCCTTGACGTCCGAAACCGGAATAATCTTCATGCCGGTCTTGACGTTTTCGGGAATTTCCTCCAGATCCTTTTCGTTCTCTTTCGGAATAATTACGGTCTTGATGCCGCCGCGCAGCGCCGAAAGCAGCTTTTCCTTCAGGCCGCCGATAGGCAGCACCCTGCCCTGCAACGTAATTTCACCGGTCATCGCCACGTCTTTTCTGACCGGAATCTTGGTCAGCACCGAAACCAGCGTCGTATACATGGCAATGCCCGCCGACGGCCCGTCTTTCGGCGTCGCCCCTTCCGGAACGTGAACATGAATGTCGGTCTTCTCGAAAACTTCCGGATTAATCCCCAGCTCCTTGGAATGCGCCCGAACCACCGAATAGGCCGTTTCGATGGATTCCTTCATTACGTCGCCGAGTTTGCCGGTCTGGGTAATTTTACCCTTGCCCGGCATGTCCACAGCTTCGATAAAGAGAATGTCGCCGCCGACTTCCGTCCAGGCCAGACCGGTCGTCACGCCGACATGATCCTGTTCTTCGGCTTCGCCGTAGCGGTATTTGATGACCCCGAGATACTTGCTCAGGTTTCCGGAATCAACCCGGACATGCTCGTCCCTGCCTCTGGACAACAGTATTTCCTTAACCGCCTTGCGGGCTATTGTCGCCAGTTCGCGTTCCAGATTACGAACGCCGGCTTCGCGGGTATAATAGCGGATAACGTCGCGTATCGCCTCGTCGGTAATTTCCAGTTCATGCGGCTGAACGGCATTCTCCTTAAATATCTTCGGAATCAGGTGCCGCTTGGCAATTTCCACTTTTTCGTCTTCGGTATAGCCTGAAAGGCGGATAATTTCCATACGGTCCAGCAGCGGCCGCGGCATGTCCAGCGAATTGGCCGTCGTCACAAACATAACGTCCGACAGGTCGTAGTCAACTTCCAGATAATGGTCGTTAAACGCCGCATTCTGCTCAGGGTCAAGAACCTCCAGCAGCGCCGAACTCGGATCGCCGCGCCAGTCATTGCCCAGCTTGTCTATCTCGTCAAGCAAAAACAGCGGATTGGAAGTTCCGGCCTTTTTCATGCCTTTAATAATCTTGCCGGGCATGGAACCGATATAGGTCCGTCGATGGCCGCGAATTTCAGCTTCGTCGCGCATGCCGCCCAGCGACGCGCGGACAAAGGCGCGGCCGGTAGCTCTGGCGATCGACTTGCCGAGCGAGGTCTTGCCGACGCCCGGAGGGCCGACCAGACACAAAATCGGGCCTTTAACCTTGTCGGCACGAGCCTGCACGGCCAAATATTCGAGAATTCTCTCTTTAACCTTGTCCAGCCCGTAATGATCCTGCTCCAAAACCTCCATCGCCTTGTTCAGGTCTTTGTTGACCTTTGAACGTTTTTTCCACGGAATGTCCAGCATCCAGTCCAGATAATTGCGCACGACCGTCGCTTCCGAAGACATGGCGCTCATATTTCTGAGCTTTTTGACTTCGGCCAGAGCCTTTTCCTTAGCCTCTTTAGACAAGCGGGTCTTTTCGATTTTCTTCATATATTCCGAAATCTCAGCGTCGTCGTCGCCGTCGCCGAGCTCTTTCTGAATCGCCTTCATCTGCTCGTTAAGGTAATACTCCTTCTGGCTCCGTTCCATCTGCTTTTTAACCCGGGTCTTGATTTTATTCTCAACCTCCAGCAATGTAATTTCGGCATCCATAAAGCCGAGGATTTTTTCAAAACGTTCTTTCAGCGACGTCGCGTCCAAAAGCGCCTGCTTGTCGGCAATTTTCAGCGACAGATGGGAAGCAATCGTATCCGCCAGCTTACCGTAATCGGTAATCTGATTGACCGAAACCAGAACCTCCGGCGGCGTCTTTTTAGACAGTTTGACATATTCCTCAAACTGTGACAAAACCGCCCGGACCAAAGCTTCGACCTCCGTGCTCGTATCGTCTTTTTCGGACAGGACCGAAGCCGTAACCTCCATAAATTCGTTGTTGTCCTCAAATTTTTCGATTTTAACGCGTTCCAGCCCCTCAATCAGAACCTTGACCGTTCCGTCGGGAAGTTTCAGCAGCTGAAGAATGGTGCCCAAGGTGCCGATATGATAAATATCATCGGCAACCGGCTCTTCGACGGCCGCGTTTTTCTGCGTTGCCAGAACAATGTTCTTGTCGTTGTCGACCACCTCCTGCAAAGCGCGGATAGACTTTTCCCGTCCGACAAAAAGCGGCACGATCATCTTCGGATAAACGACGATGTCGCGAAGCGGAAGTACCGGATACTTTTCTTTTTTAGATGCCATTTCCTCTGTCCTGTTCGTTAAAATACCGTTTTTAATAATATAGGAAAATATTATGCGAACTACAATAGCCGCCCTAAAGTTTTTGGCATAAATCGTTCGCCGCGGCAACGGCAAAACCGTTTAATCCACAACGGCACCGCAAACTGTATGATAAGTTGATAATTTCGTTTGTTATTTTTTGCAAATGATATATACATATTCTAACTGCAGGCGAAAAATGCCTTATATACAACCCATAGAAGAAGAGAGAGAAAAAGGTAGACTTTTAATGGCTGCAAAAAGAAACAATACCAACGGCGAAATTACCGTTGACATCTCGGTAACGCTCGGAACGGCCGACCTGCGCGTCAACCAGCTGCTCAAACTCGGCCGCGGCGCAGTCGTCGAGCTTGACCGCGACGTCAACGACTATGTCGACATCTATGCCAACAACGTTTTAATCGGTCACGGCGAAGTCGTCATTACCGAAAACGAAACCATCGGCATTGCGATTACCGACACCGTCAAAAAAACGCACCGTTAACTCCGCATTCCGAACAGAAACGCTATGGCCAAAGCAAAAATACTGAAAAAGACTTTCAAAAAGCTTCTTAAATCCAGAATCGTTACCGGCCTCGTCGGAAGCCTCCTTTACTTTTATACACGCCTCGTCGGCCGAACGACCCGCTGGAAAACCAAAGGCATCGGCAAATTCTATGACTGCTGGCGGAAAGAAGGCAGCATTATTCTCATCGGCTGGCACGGACGCGCCATGCTCTATCCCTACTTCTGGAACAAAAAGCGGCCGCTCAACGCGCTGGTCTCCCTGCACCAGGACGGCCGTCTGATTGCCGGTTTTCTGGAAAAATGCGGACTGGGCACCATCGGCGGTTCCAGCAACGGCAACGCGGTCGGCTCGGCGCGGGATTTGCTCGAATCCCTGCGGAATGACACCGCCATCTGCATTATTCCCGACGGACCTAAGGGCCCAAGCATGAAACTGAGCAAAAGTCCCGTTTACTTCGCCCAAAAAAGCGGCAAACCGGTTTTTGGCATTGCGTGCAGCGTCAAAGGCTCCAAAATCGTTCGCAAAGCCTGGGATCAGATGATGATTCCGATTCCCTTTTCCCAAGGCGTCTGCGAAGTAATCGGCCCCTATTACGTTCCGCCCGAAGCCGATGAACGGCGGCTTGAAGAAATCCGCCTGCAGATTGAAAACGAACTCAACAAAGTCTGTTTTGCCGCCGACAAGGCTATGGGCATTAAAAAAGTCACGCCGGGCATAACGGCCAAGAAAAAAAGATATCCCAAAAACTAATAAGGTTTTTCCCATGTTCATTCGCATTTACAACATTCTCATCCGCATTCTCTATCCGCTGGTCATCAAACGCTACATCAACAAACGCAAACAAAACGGCAAAGAAGACCTCAAACGCTTCAATGAACGCATGGGCCGTCCGCAGCTTAAACGCCCCGACGGCAAACTGATATGGCTTCACGGCGCTTCGGTGGGAGAATCTCTTTCCATGCTGCCGCTGATTAACCGTTTGCTCGACCTCTACCCGGAAGCGCACGTCATGGTCACAACCGGCACCATTACTTCGGCTGAACTGATGGGCAAGAGACTGCCGGAAAGGGCCTTTCATCAATATATTCCAATAGACAATCCGGTTTTTACCACGCGTTTCATCCGCCATTGGCGGCCGGATCTGGTTCTATGGTTTGAATCCGACCTCTGGCCGGCCATGCTTTCGGGCATCAGCCGCAAAAACATTCCGCTGATTCTCGTCAATGGACGCATATCCAACAAATCGTTCAAAAGATGGCAGCAGTTTGACTACATCAGCAAAGAGCTGCTCGGCTGCTTCACTTTCTGTCTCGGACAGTCGGAAGAAGACGCCTACCGCCTGCGCGTGCTTGGTGCACGCGATTCGATGTGTTTGGGCAACTTGAAATACGCCGGTCTCCAACCGCCGATCGATGCTGCAAAACGCGACGAAATCGCCGCTCAAATCGGCAGCCGCCCGCTTTGGAACGTCAGTTCCACCCACCGCGACGAAGAAGTCAAAATCGGCAAATTTTTAAAACGCGTTCAGGAAAAGGTTCCCGGACTGCTGACAATTATGGCGCCGCGCCACCCCAACCGCGGCCCCGAAATTCAGCAGGACCTCGACAACCTCGGCCTGACCACGGCGTTGCGCTCCAAAGGCGAGCCGATAACCGCCCAAACCGACGTTTATATCGCCGACACCATCGGGGAGGTCGGCATCTGGTATGATCTGGCGCCGCTTGTATTCATCGGCGGTTCGCTGATTCCGCACGGCGGCCAGAACTTTATGGAACCTTCCCGTATGCGCGATGCCGTCATTGTCGGCCCGCACATGTTCAATTTTACCGATGCCATGAACCGCGCCAAAAAGGCTGATGCCGTCATTCAGGTCAACGACGTTCTGGAGCTTGAAGAAACCGTTCTGCAACTGCTTACGCACAAAGAACTGCTCGAAGCCAAACGTTCGCTGGCTTACAATTGGGCACACGGCGAAGCCAGGGTTCTCGACGGCATATTGGAAAAAATCAAAGGATACATTCAGGAATGAAAACGCCCGCTTTCTGGTCCGAACCCAATTTTCTTTCCCGCCTGCTGAAACCGCTGGGCACAGTCTATGCTTTTGCCACTCGTCTGCGCATCGGGCTGGGACGCCCGTGCAAAATCGGACGGCCTGTCGTCTGCATCGGCAATCTGACGGCCGGCGGCACGGGCAAAACGCCGGTCGCCGTTGCGGTTGCCGGACTTTTGCAACAGGCCGGCAAAAATCCGTTTTTTGTTTCCCGCGGTTACGGCGGCACTTTGAAAAACATCATGGTTGACAAAGAAAAGCACACGGCGTCAGAAGTCGGCGACGAACCGTTGCTGCTTGCCCGCCGGGCACCGGTCATCGTTAACCCTGATCGTGTTGCCGGCGCACAGAAGGCCCTCCGGTCCGGTGCCGAAGTTATTGTCATGGACGACGGTTTCCAGAATCCGGGATTATATAAAGATCTGTCCTTTTTGGTTTTTGACGGCGGTTTCGGCATCGGCAACGGCCTGTCGGTTCCGGCCGGGCCGCTCCGCGAAAACTTCGCCGCCGGCCTCAAACGCGCCCATGCGGCAATTATCCTCGGTGAGGACAAACATAATTTAAGCGCCAAAATTGCCGGAATTCCGATTTTCCGGGGTTCAGTCGTTCCGGTTCGGCCGGAAGTGTCCAATACCGACGCCGTCGCCTTTGCCGGCATCGGCCGCCCGGAAAAATTTTACGCCTCCATGCGCGAACTCGGCTTCAACCTGGTTGAAACCGTTGACTTTCCGGATCATCACCGTTATACGGCAGCCGAACTGAACCGCCTCATCGACAAGGCTCGCAGTAAAGACGCCCTCCTTTTTACCACCGCCAAGGACTTTGTAAAAATTCCGACGCAAATGCAGAAGTATTTCCGGGTTCTTGAAATTGAAATCAGATGGGAAGACGAAGCCGCCCTTTCCAAATTCATCCTTGACAACATAAGATGAAAAAGCCCTCCGCAAAGGAGGGCCTTGACTATGCGAAAATGTTCTCCGCGGTGTACCCCCCATAGGCAAAAGCGCTGCCGTCAATAAAACGGTAATTTCTGTCCAGCGTGGCAATCTTCTTCATGTCTTCCTCGTCAAGTTCAATGTTCTGCGCCGCAAAATTTTCGCGAATGCGTTCCGGATGAACCGATTTCGGAATGGAAATCACGCCGCGGTTAACCTGCCAGGCAATCATGACCTGCGCCGGCGTAATGTTCAGACGTTTGGCAATCTCGCCGATAACCTCGTTTTCCATCAGATTCAGTTTGCCCTGATGCTGACCGGAACCAAGCGGCGAATAAGCCGTTACCGCAATCATGTTCCTGCGGCAGAAGTCTATCAGCTCATTTTGCTGCAAAAGCGGATGATTCTCAACCTGATTGACGCTCGGAACCGTTTCGGCCTTTTCAATCAGCGCGCCGAGTTTTTTGACGCCAAAGTTAGAAACGCCGAGGGCTCTGGCCAGCCCCTTGTCGTGCGCCTCTTCCATACCGGCCCAGGTAACGTCGGGCGGCAGTTCGTCCGACGCAACCATATCCGCATCGGAAGACGGCAGATCAACGCCTTTTTTCTGGGCAACCGGCCAGTGCATCAAATACAAATCCAGATAATCAAGCTGCAAATCCTCCAGAGTCTGTTGCAAGGCAGGCAAAACGTCTTCACGGGCGTGAGAGTCGTTCCAAAGTTTGGAAACGACAAACAGTTCCTCTCTTTTTACGTCGCCTTCGTTCATCGCATCGGCCAAGGCCTGTCCGATTTCCTTTTCATTGCCGTATATCGGCGCGCAGTCAATATGCCGATAACCATACTTGATGGCCCAGCGCACGGCCTGATAAACTTCGCCCGGCTTTGACTTCCAGGTTCCGAGACCGACAATCGGCATCTCGGCTTCATTGTTCAGCTTTACGGATTTCATCATTTTCTCCTTTAACTTTTTTAGCGGTAAACTCCCTTTTTATATAGTATCAAACCCTCCGGCTTAAAGATTCGCCCGCGAAATTTTGTTTTACATGCCCCTGAATTGATAAAGATGCTTGCAAAAAACAAAAAGTTATACTAATGTTTATAACATATTGGATAAAACCTCAGTCAAATCCAATAACTGATATATCAGCAAGCCTGATATGTGACTATTCTTTAACTAACAAAAGGATATGAACTATATGAAGAAAACATTACTCCTCGCCGGTGTTGCCAGCTTATTTGCCGTAAATACCGCCAATGCAGAAGTCAAACCCTATGTCGGTTTGGACTATAACTATTCCAGCTATGGCATGGACAAACCTTACAACGATGCATTTGAAGACGACTATAACAGCCTGTCTTTCGTTGCCGGTGCAAAATTGATGGAAAACTTCGGTCTGGAAGCTTTCTATCAGAGATCTCTGAACGAGAAAAACACCTATGACGGAGATAAATATTCTTCGCGCATCCAGAACTATGGCGTCGACGCTTTGGGCTATCTGCCGCTCGGCTGCGACAAGGAAGTTGAACTGATTGCCGGTCTCGGTCTTGGTCAGTACCAGACAAAATACAGAGAGCAGGGCTACACCTCCAGCAAAGAAGAAGCTCTCGGTATCCGCGCTAACGTCGGTGCTCAGTACAACATCGACGAAAATTGGTCTGTCCGCGGCATGTACCGCCATGTATATCTGCAGAAGAGCGTAATGAACGACATCAATGAGTTCTCTGCCGGTATCAGATACAATTTCTAATCGGATTTGGCTGAAAAACACTGCCGGAAATTTCCGGCAGTGTTTTTTTATGTTCATATGCCATCGGCAACTCTTCCGCCGCTCTTCTTGCGCCACAGTCCGTTCCTGTCCGTGCTTTTTCCAAATTTATTCTGATTTTACCTCTGACTCATTTCATCTTCAGCTTTTCCCTTCCTTGCTCACTTTCCAACATTTCCCCGTCCGTTCCCTCTTTCTAACTCTTTCCTGTCGTTATCCCTTACAACTTTGTCATTGCGGCATCCCCATCCACCCCTGTCACTCCTTTACAACTTTGTCATTGCCGTGCTCCTGTTCAACTTTGTCATTGCCGTGCTTGACACGGCAATCTCCTCCCTGTATGATCACGGTCACAGTCAAGGAGGCACCAATGGAACAAATCAGCACCCGGTATTTCAAAATTTTTTACACCAAACTGCCGCATTATGTTGAAAGCGAAAACAACCTGAAATATTCGACGCCGGATGCGGCCTGCTTCGACATCTGCGCCTCAGTCGCCGCCCCCCATACCATTCTGCCGCAACAGCGTTTCATGTGCCCGACCGGTTTGAAACTTGCACCGGAAAATCCGTTTTGGCTGCGTGTCAACGGCCGCAGCGGCCTGGCGGCCAAATACGGCATTATCCCTATCGGCGGCATCATTGACACCGACTACCGCGGCGAACCGATGATAATCCTGCTCAACACCGGCACGGAACCTTATACGATACGCGGCGGCGATAAAATCGCCCAGATTGAATGCCCCTTCCCTTATAAAGCCGTATTTGAAGAAGTCAGCCCGGAAAAATTTGCGGAATTGGCACAGACAACCCGTGGCGACGGCGGCTTCGGCTCTACCGGCCGCAGATAATCATTCCTAAAACCCGAGCACCGGCCAGACATAACCTCCATTTGGATTGGCGGCATTTATTCCATAAATTTTTTCAGGAGGAATAAGCCAGCCTGATTGAGCATGCCACGGAGCACCGATACTGTTTTTTGTTGAAGACCATCCATAGTCACTTAAATATGTCAAGCCATAATAATCATTTTGGCTAAAAATGTCTAATGCATCTGTTGCATTTTGAATAACCGTCAGGTTATCATAAATTTTAGCTAGAATACCGGCTGCTGGTAGACACCATTTACCCTTGGTTGCTGACGTCGGCGCATATTTCCGTGCCGCCCAGGCGGCCGGATAAACGCTGGCATTGCCGGCTGCAACAAGCTTGTCCGTATTGCCACAGCTATCATAATCTTTTATAGCTTCTTCCACTGAGGATATCTCGGGCAAACCTGGAATATGACTGGCTTGGCGGCACCAATCAATTGCAGAATTTGTAGTTGTTTTTAAAATATTGCCATTTTTATCAACAGGCCTCGGTGCCATGATCTGGCCATGTTGTCCGCCGTCAGTTATATGAACGACAATACCGAGTACGGTTTTAGATGTATCGTGATTTTCAGGTAAAGCACAACTTCCGTCGCTGTAATAAATAGAACCGATTTGACACTTGGGTTCGCTTTTTGCAACTTCACATTTTGCCTGACAGTCGGCATAATAGCTTTCGCAGCCGTATGGATGCGAAACTTCAATCCGGTTTCGGCAGTTGTCGTTATAAGCCGTTTTGCATTTACCGGAACAGTCCGGCCAGTACTCGGCACAGCCGTAAGGCGTTGAAACCGAACTGCGGTTATGGCAGTTGTCGGCATAAGCTTTCTTACATACTGTTTCGCAGGGAGAAGTATAATATTCCTTACAGCCGTATTGCCCTTCGACGACCCCGTCCGGACATTTGCAGGAAACATATTTACCGTCACAGCTCTCTCCGACCCCGGTCTGCTCCTCCGTGCAGCTTACCAGATCAGGCGCGCATTTACAGCCCAAACCGTAAGCCGGATTATAGGGACAAACCCCGTCAACCGTCTGCACCGAATTACAGTTCAGTTTGGTATATCCCTCGTTCTTGCATTGCTGCCCGGTGTCAATTGTATAATCCTCATCATCTTTACCGAAGCCGGCGTCGCCGCAGTTTTCGGCGCCGAGGAAACAGACGGCGGCGGTCTTAAAGGCTTTGTCAGGTTGTTCAAACTGAAAGGCGGGCTTCGGTTCGGGTGTGTATGTGTGTGTATGTGTAGGAAAGCCGGAGGCAATGGTTAGCTTAGGGAACATAAGAGCCGTTCCGGAAAGCAAAGAGAACATTAAAACGGATTTCTTCATAGTATCACCTCGCGACAAAGTTAGAACCGAAGCCCGCAGTGGGCGGAGGTGAGGAAAGAATGTCGGATAGACCGACAAAAGAGCCTGCGGCATAAAAGCGCCGCAGTATCAGACAATCCACACCTATCAAGTATCAGGATAAGCTAATTTGGGGAAAGAGTCAACTATTAATGAAAGTGCAAATTTTTCTGTCTACCAATGATGGAACTATATAAAATTTTTTTGTCATACAAAAACAGCCCTCTCATCTGAGAGGGCTGTTTTTATGAATTTAATTCATGCTGACTTCTCACCGTGTTCTTCTTTTTTGTAGACATAAACCGGTTCCTTGTGTTCGTCGATAACGTCTTCATTGATAACGATTTCCGAAACGTCCTTCTTATCCGGAATGTCATACATCAGTTCCAGCAGATTATCTTCCATAATCGCACGCAGGCCGCGGGCGCCGGTCTTGCGTTCAATCGCCTTTTTGGCAATCGCGCGCAAAGCGCCTTCGGTAATCGTCAGTTTGACGCCTTCCATTTCGAACAATGTTGCATATTGCTTAACCAGCGCATTTTTCGGTTCGGTCAAAACCTTAACCAGAGCGTCTTCGTTCAAATCCTCCAGCGTGGCGATGACCGGCAGACGCCCGACAAATTCCGGAATCAATCCGTATTTGAGCAAATCTTCCGGCTGTACGTCTTTCAGGATTTCACCGATGCCGCGCTCCTCCTTGGAAGCAACTTTTGCCCCGAAACCAATCGACGTTTCGTTGCCGCGGCGGCTGACGATTTTTTCCAAACCGGCAAAAGCGCCGCCGCAGATAAACAGAATATTGGTCGTATCGACATGCAGAAATTCCTGCTGCGGATGTTTGCGCCCGCCCTGCGGCGGAACATTGGCAACCGTACCTTCAATGATTTTCAGCAGCGCCTGCTGCACACCCTCGCCCGAAACGTCGCGCGTAATCGACGGACCGTCGGTCTTGCGGGTAATCTTGTCTATTTCATCAATATAAACGATGCCGCGCTGCGCCTTTTCAATATCATAATTCGCCGCCTGCACCAGTTTCAGAATAATGTTTTCAACGTCTTCGCCGACATAACCGGCCTCGGTCAAAGTCGTCGCGTCCGCAATCGCAAACGGCACGTCCAAAATCTTGGCCAGCGTCTGCGCCAGCAGCGTTTTGCCGGAGCCTGTCGAACCGATAAGAATCACGTTCGACTTCGAAACTTCGATATCCTTGGAAGTTTTCTGACAGTTCAACCGCTTGTAATGGTTATACACCGCCACCGACAACACCTTTTTGGCCTGATCCTGGCCGATAACGTACTGATCCAGAAATTCCTTTATCTTTGACGGCGTCGGCAGTTTCTCGGCCGTATTGCCGCTTTCGGCCTTGGCAATTTCGTTCATCTCGTCGGCAACAATGTTAATGCAGACTTCTATGCATTCGTCACAGATGTACACGCCGCGGCCGGCCACCAGCTTCTTTACTTCGTTCTGGCTCTTTCCGCAGAAAGAACAGCACAAAACCTCACCGTTCTTATCGTCTTTATCACTCATTTTTTTCACCTATTTTACAATCTCGTCGCGGTTGGTAACAATATGGTCAATCAGGCCGAATTTCTTGGCCTCCTCCGGCGTCATGAAATTATCGCGATCCATCGCCTTCTCGATAACCGAAAGCTTCTGTCCGGTATTTTTGGCATAAATCGCGTTCAGGCGCTTGCGCATGTCCAAAATCAGCCTGGCCTGAATTTCAATGTCTGCCGCCTGTCCCTTGGCACCGCCGGAAGGCTGATGAATCATAATCTGCGAATTCGGCAGCGAAAATCTTTTGCCTTTAGCGCCGCCGGCCAACAGGAAAGACCCCATCGAGCAGGCCTGTCCGATGCACATGGTCGCTACATCGCAGCTGATGTACTGCATGGTATCGTACATTGCCATGCCGGACGTAATGACGCCGCCGGGCGAGTTAATGTACAGAAAAATGTCCTTTTTGGGATTCTCGGATTCCAAAAACAGAAGCTGAGCGCAAACCAGTGATGAAACTTCGTCGTTAACCTCTCCGGTCAGAAAAATAATCCTTTCTTTCAGCAGGCGCGAAAAGATGTCGAACGAGCGCTCGCCCTTGGACGTCTGTTCAATGACCATCGGCACCAGCGTATTGTCAAATATCTCAATAGAACTTCTTGCAACCATTTTGTTTTCCTTATCATTGGCAGATTAACTTTTTATAGCACTCTATACCAATATATTCAACAAAATGTTAATAACAGCGCCCTTAATCGTCAAAACCGGTCTTTTCGTCGACAATATACAGCGGCCGCTGCTTGACTTCTACGAAAATCTTGGCCAGATATTCCCCTATAATCCCCAGAGACACCAGCTGCACGCCGGAAAAAATCGTAATGATCGTTACCAGCGAAGCCCAGCCGACAATTGTACCCCGCACCGACCAGCGGTAAATGACGAAACAGAGAAAACAAAGGCTCAGGAAGCAGATGAAAAAACCCATAAACGTTACCAGTCTGAGCGGCACAATCGAAAAACTTGAAATGCCGCTCCAGGCAAAACCCATCATTTTCATCAGCGGATACTTCGTTTCGCCGGCCGGACGAGCCTTGCGGTCATAATAAACCTTGTCCGACTTAAACCCGACCAGCGGCATCATTGCGCGCAAAAACAGGTTTCGTTCGGGAAACTGCTTCAGCGTATTTACGGCGCGCCGTGTCATCATACGAAAATCGGCATGGTTATAGACGATGTTCACGCCGAGAAGTTTCATCAGTTTATAAAAGGCCAGCGCCGAATATTTTTTGAACCGGGTATCCGTATCGCGGCTGTCCCGCACGCCGTAAACGATTTCGCAGCCGTCATTTATCTTGTCGAGCATGGTTTCAATGACGCCGCAGTCGTCCTGCAAATCGGCGTCAATCGTCACATACAGGTCGGCGTCGGTATCATACATGCCGGCAATAATCGCTTTCTGATGACCAAAGTTGCGCGACAGGCTGATGCCCGAAAAAATCCGCTCCCCGGCGGCGGCTTTTTTTATCAGCGCCCAGGTTTTGTCGCTGCTTCCGTCGTTTACAAAACAGACTTTGCTGTCCGCATGCACTTTTTTGCCTTTTATCAGCTTTTTCAGCAACGCGCCGATGACCTTTATCGTCTGCGGCAGCACCGCCTCTTCGTTGTAACAGGGCATGACAATCAGCAGTTTTTTCAAATCATCGGACATCGCCGGCTCCTTTGTGGTTAACGCGAACGTATCTTTTGAATATATCTTATCATTCCCGGAATTTTAAGCAGTAAAAATCTTTTAATTTTGAACATAAACCCGCCGGATATCCTTCCGCATTCGCAGGGAAGCAACACTTTCAGGTTTTCCTGCCGCAAACGGCCGGCCGCCGGCGCCGCTTTGAAAACATACTGAAAGACGTGCGACTGCGGATCATTGAGAATAAAGGCGGCCGTTTCGGGCGGAAGCTCGCCGACCTTATGCTTCTGAAAACCGTCAGGCGGCAGAAACGTCCGCCCGGAGGCCGTAATTTTCAATTTGGCATCGGCAAACATTCCGGCAATCGATGCCGCGGTAAAAAAGCGCAAATGCGTCTTGTCCAGAATCCCCAGCTCGGTATAGCTCCAGTCATTAAGCAAAAGCCCGGCTTTAATGCTGGCATGCGCCGCATTCGGCAGTGAAACCAGAAAATATCCGCCCGGCTTCAACAGAAGCTTCAACTCGGACAGAACGGCGGCAGGCTGCCGCAGATGTTCCAGCACGTCGCCGCAGACAACAACGTCAAAAGACTGCCGAAACCGCGGATAGTCAGCCGCGGCGAAATTATTCAGGTCAATTTGCAGCACTTCGTCAAAAACCCGGCGTTTCCGACAGGCTTCAACACCTTCCCGGTCGGCTTCAAGTCCGACACAGCGGCAGTTCTTTCGTTCAGCCAGCAGCGCGGACAAATCGCCGCATGCACAGCCGACGTCAAGCACCCGGCTCCCGGCCTCGGTCATTTCATAAAGCAGGACATTGCTGTCGTTTCTGTTTTTCAGATCAATTTTGCGGACATAAAGCATCTGTTTGACTTTCCGGTTTAATTTTTTCTAAGCTTAACCGTGCTGCAAAATTTGTCAACTGTTGATAACCGTCACTTTTTCTTAGCCAAACATTTCCGCCGTTTTATAATTAAATCCAACTTATCCGGAAAGGCAGCCAATGTCCGTCAAAAAACCCAAAATTTCCGTTCTGATTCCCGTACACAACGGCGCCGACACGCTCGCGGAAACCGTCGCCAGCATTTTAAATCAGACTTTTGCCGATTTTGAGCTGCTGCTGTTTGACGACGCCTCGACCGACGCTTCGCCTGAAATCATCAACAGTTTTGCCGATTCCCGCATCCGTCGTTTCCGCAGCGACGCCAATCTGGGCATCTCCGAAGCCAGAAACCGGCTTATGGAGCTGGCCGAGGGCGAATATCTGGCGGTTATGGATCATGATGACCTGTCCGCCCCCCGGCGGCTCGAAAAACAGGCCGCCTGGCTGGACAACAATCCCGAAGTTGCCATGGTCGGCAGCTGGGGACGGCTGTTTTGCGCCCGGCCGCCCTTTCCCGGCCTTTTCGGCAGAATCAAACAGGCCTTTGTCAACCTCGGCTGGGTTTGGTGCCAACCGGAACACCCCGACATTCATGACGCGCTCTGCGGCAACCCGGTCATGCACTCGTCAGCCATGCTCCGCCGCTCGGCACTCGTTCGGGACAACATCGTTTATAACCCGGACTATTCGCCCGCCGAAGACTACGACCTCTGCCGGCAGCTGCTGGCTGCCGGCTGGCAGCTGGCTAACCTTCCCGAAGTGCTCTTCTGCTACCACTATCACGGCCGCAACTATTCGCTTACCCATAAGAAAGCCATGCGCCGCGCCGACCGCAAAGTCAAAAACGACATTCTTAAACTGCTCGGTCGGAAACGCTCCTTCTGCCCCTATTTTCTGGTCATGCTGCAAAAGCTGCGCCTGAAAAAGTTTCCGAGGAACTGCAATGATTAACGAACCGCTTTTTGAAGAAAACATTGTTTCGACAATATTCAGGAACTTTACCTTCTACTTTTTCGGACAGACCTGGTATATTTACGCCGTTCTGCTCGGAATATCAATATACATGGCTTATCGGCTGCTCTGCAAAGGAAGCTGCACTCCCTGCCCGAACCTGTTTCCTTCCCCGGCTGCCGGTTTTAACCTCCATAACCGCAAAGAGCTTGCCGCATTGTTATTTCTGTTTCTTTCATTTTCAATCTATGCCGTTACCATGCTTTTGCAGGACAATTCCCTGTTTAACAATCCCGACCTGATGAGCTTAAATACAATTTTCATTTTTCATCGCGGACTGGCTGCTTCTTATGGTCCGGCACGAATGTGTCCGGTTTCGTTTTTCGACCTTAATGCTTTGTACGCCATAACACACAATTTTTACATTATCAGCGCCTATATTATGTTAAAACAGGCTCTTATCTTATGGTTACTCTATTGTTTTCTTAATTTTTTAAGCCCGGCAAAACGTCTTTTCACTCTTGGCACAATCCAGCTGGTTCCCGCTGTTTTCTGGCTCAACGGCATCATCTTTCCCGAACAGAATATCTTAATTTTCATTCTGGCCTCACTGCTTTGCCTCAAAAGGTTTTCTGCCGGAAAACGTTCCGGTCTGTGGGGCTTTGGCGCCTTTACGCTTCTGGCCGTTTACAGCAAAGAAACAACCGTTCTTTTTTACGGCGGAATACTTATCTTTGCCGTTTTATATGACGTTTACAAAGAAAAAATCAATCTTAGCGATTTTCTTCACCCTTTCCGTTTGGCTGGACGGCTGCCGGTAGAAACCATGCTCTTTTTATGCTGTTTAAGTTTCGCGCTCTTTTATTTGTTCATCATGGTTGAATTGAAAGAAAATGTTTATATTGCCTTCCGCCAAGCCGACAGCCGCCATCTTTTGAATTTATACAAATTTGAAATTATCACAGTCACTCTGGCTTGGCTCATTGCTGCAAAAAAACTCATTTGCCGTGAAAAGTTCGACAACCCGCTGTTTAACGAAGGAACACTTTTTGGCGCCTCTTTTCTGCTGGCGATTCTTATTTTCCATCTGCATATCGCTCCCGACCTTGAACATGTGCGGCTTAAAAGCTACTACGCTCTGCTGGCCGCCGTCTTCGGAATCGTCTATATTGCCCGGAACCTGAAAAATACCGGACTGCTAATCTGCCTGTGCGGCCTCTTTTTATTCTATGCCGGCTCAGCCAATATAACTATCGCCAAGCACGAAATCGGTCATGCCAGACACGAAGCAGCCAATTTCCTTTCCTCCGTGCTTCAAAATAAAAAACGCCTCAGCTATATGCTTTCCGCCCATACCGAAGAAACGGACTGGGTAAAGGAAACATGGAACGCAGCCCTGACCTATTACCATCCCGGCACAGACATTACGCTCAAGATGCCGTCCTTAACAGACGACAATGTCATTAACAAATTCAGCCGGCACCAATATGCCAAATATAAAAAATATTTGTCCTCCATTAAAGGAGGCAGAATTCCCGTTTCCGGAGATTATTACGTTGTCAGCACCAATGCCTTAAACACAGACTTTTCTGTCATCGCAGACATCCCGCACGACCTGGTTTTCGAAAACAAACTGTTCAGGATTTATAAAATCAGATGATTAAACTTTACCGTAAAATCGAAAACCGCTGGTTCGGGCTGCCGCAGAAAATCCGTTTTCTGCTTGTCGGCGGTTTCAACACGTTCCTGGCCTATCTGCTGTTTGTCCTTTTCGTTGCCATACTGCAAATTCCCTACCGGCTCAGCCTGATCATTCAGTATGTTCTTACCGTCAATATTTCGATTTTTTCCATGCGTTATTACGTCTTTCGCTCGGGCGGAAATCTAAAGGATGAATATTTTCGCGCCTGGGGTGTTTATCTTCTCACGCTTGGTTTCAACTACGCCGCTTTGTTTCTGCTCATCGACGCCGCTGGCCTCAACGCTGTCATAAGCCAAGGAATATATATCGTCGTTTCAACGATTGTTATCTTTCTGCTGCACAAAAACTATTCTTTCCGCAACTGAAAAAAACACCCCGAAACGGGGTGTTTTTTTCAACTTTTGCCTTAAGAAAAGGTCTTAAGCCGATTTTTTTGCTGTCTTTTTGGCGGTTTCTTTTTTCTCGTCCTTTTTGCCTTCAGACTTGGTTTCCTTCTTGGCCGCCGCTTTTTTGGCCGGCTTTTTGCCTTCGTCAAAATTGTACAGCTCTTCGATGGAAACGACCTTTTCGTTAACTTTGGCTTTGCTCAGGATATGGTCGACGATTTTTTCTTCAAAAACCGGAGCTTTCAGAGCTTCAATAGCTTCCTTGTTTTTGAGATAATAATCAAATACGGCCTTTTCCTGTCCCGGATACTTTTTGGCTTCGTCCATAATCGCCTTGTTGATATCGTCCGGCGTAATGTTGATTTTGGCGTCCTTGCCGATTTCCGAAAGCAGCAGGCCGAGTTTTACGCGGCGAACCGCAATATTCTTATATTCGGCCAGCAGTTCTTCTTCTGACTTGGCTTTTTCGCTTTCGTCAAGCTGATTGTACTTTTTGGCCTGTTCATACTGGTTGACAATGCTCTTGTACTCGGCATCGACCAGTCCCTGCGGAACGTCGAAATTATAGTTCTTATCCAGATTGTCAAGCAAAGCGCGTTTCAGTTTCATGCGGGAAGCGGCTTCATAGTCGCCTTTAATCCGGTCGGAAATCGCCGATTTAAGAGAATCAAGGCTCTTTTCGCCCAGAGACTTGGCAAACTCGTCGTTGATTTCAACGTTTTTGGTTTCGCGCAGTTCTTTAATGTCAACGGCAAAAACCGCATCCTTGCCGGCCAGGTCTTTGGCATGGTAGTTCTCGGGGAAAGTAACCTTGACGTCGACTTTCTCGCCGGCCTTTTTGCCGACCAGCTGGTCTTCAAATCCGGGAATAAAAGAACCGGAACCCAGCTGCAACGGATAGGCGTTGCCCTTGCCGCCCTGAAATTCTACGCCGTCAACCGAACCGACAAAGTCGATAACGGCGGTGTCGCCTTTCTGAGAGGCTCTGTCTTCTTCAATCTTGACCGTTTCGCGGCGGGACTGCGCCAGATATTGCAAAGCCTTGTCAACTTCTTCGGCGGGAACTTCGGCCGTCAGCTTTTCAAGTTCAATTTTGGAAAAATCTCCGGCTTTGATTTCCGGCAGTTCTTCCAGACTTACTTCAAACTCCAGATCCTTGCCTTCGCCGAAAGCGGTAATTTTAACGTCGGGCATCATTGCCGGACGCAGCTTTTTGTCCTTAATCAGCTCTTCGGTGGCGCTTCTTACCGCCTCGTCAACGACCTCGCCCATAACCGAAGCCTTGTACTTCTGCTTCAGCATGGCTTTCGGAGCCTTGCCCGGACGGAAACCGGGGAGTTTGACGTTCTTGGAAACTTCGTTGAGTTTGTCGTCGACTTTCTGTTCAAAGTCTTTGGCGGGAATAACGATCTTGAATTCTTTTTTCAAGCCTTCAGATTTTAATTCGGTTGCTTTCATAAATTTTCTCTTAAGTTATTAATGTTATCCGACTGCCCCTGCGAAAAGTGGTGCGGGCGGAGAGACTCGAACTCTCACGCCTTGCGGCACCAGATCCTAAGTCTGGCGTGTCTGCCATTCCACCACGCCCGCAAATTCAGCCATTTAGTTCAGTTTGTTTGCATACTACAGAAAATTTTATTTAAATCAAGCAAAATTAACAACGCGAGAAAATATATTGTAATATGAGTTAATATTTTATAATATGAGGGCAAGTAAGGGAATACCCCGGATTTCTGACCTCTTTTTTAGGAGTAATCTTGTGTTTTCAAGAACCGTATTCAAAAGCATATGCACAGCCGCTTTAACGGCCGGTCTCTTAAGCTCTTGCGCCCTTTTCGAGCGCGACGCCGACGGCGAACCCTCCCACAGCTGGGTCGAAGGCAAAAACTATTACAGCTACGGCGACAAAGACGCCACGCTGGCCACCGTCGCCTATTCTCAGGGCAACTTCAAAACTGCCGAACAGCACGTCGCCCGCGCCCTTACCAACAACCCGCGCCATCCGCAGGCGCTGATGGTCGGAGCATTGGTCTACGAAGAGCTCGGACGCCCCAACCGCGCCCGCCAGTATTACGAAGACCTGATGCTTGTCGGCGGCGACGAAAACACCCTTCTCGGTTCTCCGGACGGCAAACCCCGCAAAATGAGCGAAATTGCCAATCAGCGGCTGCGCCTGCTGAACATGAACCAGACCAGAATGATTATTGAGGACAAGGACGGCAACAAAGTCTTCAACATCAGCGGCGAAGCGGCGGCACGACAGGGAAAATCCGCCTTGGAGGAGGCTCTTTTCATTCGCGAACAAACCCGCGCTGCCAATAACAGAGCTGTTTCAGAAGCCGATGTCAAGGCGGTTGAAGTCCTTTTCACGCCTGAAGAACAAAATACGGTGTCGCGCTTTCTCATTCTGAAGGAACTTGCCGAAAACGACATGGTTACCAAAGAAGAGTTTCTGAACGGCCGCATGGCCAACCTTGGCGGCCTGCTGCCGCTGACCAACACGCCGCCGGCCTATGGCGTCGTCAAGCCGGTTCCCTCGCCTGATCTGATTCTCGAACGCATCAGGGCGCTCAAGGAAGCCGTCGCATCACGCGCCATTACGCCGCGCGAGTTTTCTGCCGAACGAGACCTGATTATCGAAGCTATCCTGCCGCCGCATCCGCGCCAGCGGCTGAAAAACAAGGCGCCGTCCAAAAACATTCTTGATGCGGCCAAAGACATCCGCAAGCTTGAAGTTCTTTATGACCTGAACCTGATAACCTCTAAGGAAAAGGAAAAAGAGCAGAAAGCCATTGAAAAATATCTGGGCATAGCTCCGGCTCCGGTCAAAAAGACCGCAGCAGCGGCTCCTGCCGGCGCGCCCAAAAGCATGAACCCGGCGCCGCTGGCTCCGACTGCACCCGAAGTTAAAACCGAAGTAACCGTTCAGGTCGAAGAACCGGCGGCTTCGGCTCCGCAACCTCTGATTCCGGCCGTTTCCAGCCCTTTTGAAAATATCGAAATAAAATAATAAAACGGACATAAAATGATTGGTACCATAAACCCGAGAAAAACCTTCGCGATTATCTCGCACCCCGATGCCGGCAAAACCACCCTGACCGAAAAGCTGCTGCTCTTCGGCGGCGCCATTCAGCAGGCCGGTGCCGTAAAAGCGCGCGGCGAAAACCGTCACGCCCGCTCCGATTGGATGAAGGTTGAGCAGGAACGCGGCATTTCCGTCGCCTCCTCGGTTATGAACTTTGAATACGAAAACATAACTTTCAATCTTCTTGACACGCCGGGACACGAAGACTTCTCCGAAGACACCTACCGGGTGTTGACCGCCGTCGATTCGGCAGTCATGGTGCTGGATTCCGCCAAAGGTATTGAAACCCAGACCAAAAAGCTGTTTGAAGTCTGCCGCCTGCGCAACGTGCCGATTATCACTTTCATCAACAAGCTTGACCGTGAAGGGCTGGACCCGTTCTGCCTGCTTGACGACATTGAAAAAACGCTGGCTCTGGATGTCACGCCTGCCAGCTGGCCGATCGGCATGGGAAAAGATTTTCTGGGCTGTTACGACCTTTTGAACGACCAGTTGATTTTAATGAACAAAACCGGCAGCAAAGCGTTGATAAATTCAACCATCGAAACCTGCAAAGGCCTGGACGATCCCAAACTTGACGCCCTGCTGCCCGCACACGCCGTCGCCAAACTGCGCGAGGACGTTACCATGGTCAGGGAACTCTGCCCCGCTTTCGACAAGGAATTGTATCTGGCCGGAGCGCTTACGCCGGTTTTCTTCGGCAGCGCCATCAACAACTTCGGTGTCAAGGAAGTTCTGGAAGGCCTGCATAACCTTGCGCCTACCCCGCGTGAACAGCCCGCTGCCGAACGCACCGTCAGCCCTAGCGAAAACAAGGTAACCGGATTCGTCTTCAAAATTCAGGCCAACATGGATCCCAAGCATCGTGACCGAATTGCATTCATGCGTATCTGTTCCGGCCACTTCAAACGCGGTATGACGCTGAACCAGGTCCGCACCGGCAAAGGCCTGAAAGTTCCGACCCCGGTCATGTTTCTGGCACAGGAACGCGAACTGGCAGAAGACGCCTACGCCGGTGACATCATCGGTATTCCCAACCACGGACAGCTCCGTATCGGCGACACCCTGACCGAAGGCGAAAAACTGCATTTTACCGGTATTCCGAGCTTTGCGCCGGAACTTCTGAAAAGCGTCCGTGCGCTTGATCCGCTCAAATCCAAACACCTCGGCAACGCCTTGCAGCAGATTGCCGAAGAAGGCGGTGCCAGCGTTTTCAAACCGATTGTCGGCGCCGAATGGATTGTCGGCGTTGTCGGCGCCCTGCAATTTGAGGTTATGGCTGACCGTATCCGCACCGAGTTCAACATTCCTGTCGCTTTTGAACCGACCCAGTATTACACCGCCCGCTGGGTTGAATGTGATGATAAAAACATTATGAAAAAGTTCCTTGACGCCAATCAGATAAGCATTGCCGAAGACCACGACGGCGCCACCGTCTTTCTGGCTCGCAATGCCTGGCATCTGAACAAAGTCAACGAGGACTTTCCGCAGATTGTCCTGCGCAAAACCCGTGAACAGGTTTTCTAGAGAAAGCCCTCTCAGATGAGAGGGCTTTTTTGTATGACAAAAAAATTTTATGTAGCTC
>ENA-UONT01000467-UONT01000467.1-human-gut-metagenome-genome-assembly--contig:-CS20-NODE-467-length-48413-cov-13.995078_pt1 | contig 48413 bp, 44 predicted proteins | sample MGYA00242459_ERZ724006 | MGnify/ENA metagenome assembly ERZ724006 | reverse complement strand
TTAAAGAGGTTCTCAACGTTTGGGTCAAGGAAACAGATGAAATCCTGCACGTTTCCACATCTGACGGTGAAACTATCGACACCACAACTAACCACCCATTCTATGTTGATGGCAAGGGCTGGGTAGCTGCTGGAGATCTTGAAATTGGAGATACTCTTGTTACCGCTGTTGGTAACAAAGTCGAAGTTACTGAACTTGAGCTTGAAAATCTTGCTGAACCTATCTCCGTTTACAACCTCGAAGTTGCTGATTTCCATACTTACTTTGTTGGCGAGTATGGGGTGCTGGTGCATAACTATAAGAATGAAGAATTAGATTTAGAAATAAATGTTGATGATTTGAGTATGTCTAAAACTGCAGCAGGACATACTGATCGTAAATATTTGAAGTATAAAAGTGTAATAGAGGATATTATGAATGGTTCAAAACCAATTAAAGATCCTGGAGGATTGGATAAAGGTTGGCGCTGGGATACTCCGGGAAGTGTGAATGGAGAGGAAGGTGTTTGGGAATTAGTAGTAGATTTAGCAAGTAATATGATTGTTCATTTTTTGTTTAAACAAGGGAGGAAATAATGTTTCAAATAAAACAAGATACACTTAAATATCCAAATGGATGTATTCAATATATCATTAACGAATATTCATTTAATTCATACCCAATATTGCCATCTCTACCGTCTATTATGATTCAGAATATTAATATATGCTTTGATATACAAACGAAGTGTGCAAATGATATTTGGGGATATCATAATTACAATGTATGGAATAATACAACATTAACAGTGCCTGAGTTTGTAAGGGGAAAGTTAATTTTGACATTAGATGTTAAGGACGATGATGTTTATCGAATTGAACGTGCAAATAAATGGAAAACGTTTTACGATTTACAATCAGGTTGGATATGTATTGGTAATTTATATACTGGAATTTGCAAAGCTTATATTGACAAAGATAATGGATGTATTGAATTTTATCCAAATGTAATTGCAATAATCTGCAATAGTGAATTGGAGGCGATTTGGATAAAACCAACTATACTTGACAAATGAAGATAATTTTTATAAAAAGTTAAGTTTGAAATATACAACCTTATGGACGGTCTGACCCGTGTGGATTATCCCGACGGAAATTATGTAAGCTATGCTTATGATAGCGCTTGCAGGCTTACAAGAGTTGTTGATATAAACGGTATGCAACCGTTTAAATTATGTTGAAAAGAGAGGGTGTTAAAATGGATAATGTTATTATTACAAAAATATGGTCAGATGCAGACTTCTTTGAGGTTGATATAAAATTTGTATCTGAATATGTTGTTATTACACAACCATATTATTTACAAGAATATCAAATAACAAATATTGTTAAGGAGTTGCTCGCTTTATGTAATTTTAGTAAATCGGAAATTTATATAAAATTGGGTGAATATGATGATAAAAACAGATCATCACTTTTTATGCATATAATTACAAATAAAAATGGCTGTGTAAAATTTGATATTACCATGTCAATAATTGATGACTCAGAGCCTATCCATAAATGTAGTTTTTTCATAAATTCTGAAATTGGACTAATCTATAATTTTATATCTAAACTAGAGACATTGTGTGATATAGAAGTAGGAGAAGCTATAAATTTGAGCAGTGATAATAATTAATTCAGACTGTCAACTAACTATTTTCGGTGGATGATTTTTAGCATCGAATTGTAAAAATGTTGACAATGACAGCGGGCTGTAGTACAATATGTTTATACTCTCGGCGTAGCAGGGGAGCGCAAGTTTGTGACTGAGCTTGACCGCACGGTGGAGTATAGCTATGATTCCTTGTACCGTTTGACCTCTGAGACCATCACTGAGGGCGAAAAGGTAACTGTTTATACCTATGCTTATGATAACGTAAGCAACAGTATCTTGAAAACCGAAAATGGTGTTGCTACTGAGTATGTTTACAATGCTTTAAATCAGCTTGTTTCAGATTCCGAGACTTCTTATGAGTACGACCTTAACGGTAATCTTGTAAGGATAATTGGCTCTACACAGTCTGCTCTTTATGAGTATAATTCTGAAAACAAGCTTGTAAAGGCAACTGTTCAGAACGGCGTTCTTGTTACTGAGGAAAGTTATACCTATGACTATCAGGGCAACAGAACTTCTAAGACTACACATAGAAGTGACGGAGTTACTGAGTATGTAAAGTACATCAATGACAACTCTTCTTTGACAAATGTCCTTGCAGAGATTGGTTCTGAGGGTTCGGTGCAGGCATACTATACCATCGGAGCTGACCTTATTTCGCAGGAACGTGACGGCAATGTGTCTGTATATCTTTATGACGGACATGGTTCTGTTGTTGGTTTGGCAAATGAGAGTGGTGTTGTAACTGACCGTTACGTTTATGATGCTTTTGGTAATCTGTTTTCTTCTACTGGCTCGACTGAGAATAATTATCGCTATTGCGGCGAGCAGTTTTATGAGACTACAGGGCTGTATTATCTCCGTGCGAGATATATGGATACTTCTACAGGTAGGTTTATTTCGCAGGACACATATCAGGGCACAATAAATGACCCTGTTAGCTTGCATAAGTATCTTTATGCTAATGCTAATCCTGTGATGTATTCTGATCCAGGTGGTTATGCATCTATTATGGGTAAGGTTGTTGAGTTGGCTGCAAAGGCAGAGTTAGCCATTGCAGAAATGATGTATAACCAAACGGCATTGGTGTACTGGAGCATGTTTACTGGTGCATTAATAGCAGCTGGTGATGTGGTTTTTAAGGGGAATTTTACACCTGAAGAATTAATAGATGCCATGTTTCTAGGGGCCATCGGAGGTTTTGTTGCAGTGTTTTGTGGAGTTTTTTTCCACGGAATGATTCTTGCAGCATTGGCTGGACTAGGCGTTATAGCGGGCTTTGCAGGTGCTGTCGATTCTTTTTTGAATGAAGATTATTGGCAGGCTTTGTATAGAGGTTTATGGGCTGTAGTTGGTGCTGTTTCTTGGTATAAGGCGTTTGCGAATGAGTTTAAGACATGGTTGGGGAGACTTGGAAAAAATCAGGGTGCAAATACAGTTAGCGTTGAAATAGCAGCAGAGCAAGCTAAAAATGCAGGCATACCAAGAGAAAATCATAAGGTATTTGCCCACAATGAAAATCATTGTTTGCCAGCAAAAGGTCAAGAGCTTTTTTCATCGGCGGATTTATTGGGTGAAGATGGTAGTGTAAAGCAAAGAAGATATTATGATTGGGAAGGAAAAGCAGAGATGGATATTGATTATTATCATACTGATGATGGTACGCATGATTTTCCTCATATCCATATATGGGATTGGAGTAAAATACCGCCACGTCAGGATAGTAGGAGTTGAATATATGCATGATAATTATATTATTGATTACACAGTAAATCTTAGCCAGAAGAAAATTGTATTAACAACATATAACAAATCTGTTCAGCGAAAGGAGATTGTATATTTTGATGATGTACTGACGCATGAGTTTAAATGTATTCTTGAGTATAATCAAATTCTAGATATTAACAGTTATGATATTGAGAGCTTTTTTAATGAAAATCGGCATGAATTAAAACTTTTACATTGCAGTTGTTGGCCAATTAATTATTCAAATTTAGAGGAATTGAAAAAGTATTTGATAGAAAATAAATATCAATATATAAAAATTAATTCATCCTACGGAATGTATGGCTGGATTATAGCCAAGGATTATACGATCAAGCTGTAGGTGAATTAAGATGCACAGCACAATATTATGTGAAAATACAGCATTATGTTCACATATGACCTTATGGACGGTCTGACCCGTGTGGATTATCCCGATGGAAATTATGTGGCATACGGCTATGATAACGCTTGCAGACTTACAAAGGTAACAACGCCTTTCGGCTCGACCGCTTACGAATATGACCTGCTTGACAGGCTGACAAGAGTTGTTGACAGAAATGGATATGCAACTGTTTATGAGTATGACGCTAACGGTAATCGTACTGCTGTTCATTATGCAAACGGTTTTACTACAACTTATGATTATGACCTTTTAAATCGTCTTATTTGTGAAAAAACTGTTGACAGCGATGATAATGTTGTAGTACAATATATCTATACTCTCGGCGCAGCAGAGGAGAGACTCTCGGTTTCCGAGCTTGACCGCACTGTGGAGTATACCTATGACAGCTTATATCGTTTGACCTCTGAGACCATCACTGAGGGCGAAAAGGTTACTGTTTATACCTATGCTTATGACAACGTAAGCAACCGTATCTTGAAAACCGAAAATGGTGCTGAGACTGCATATGTTTACAACGCTCTGAATCAGCTTGTTTCTGACAGCAATACTTCTTATGAGTACGACCTTAACGGAAATCTTGTAAGAGTAATTGGCTCTGCACAGTCTGCACTTTATGAGTACAATGCTGAGAATAAGCTTGTAAAGGCTACTGTTCAGAATGGCATTCTTGTTATTGAAGAAAGCTATACATACGATTACCAGGGCAACAGAACTTCTAAAACTACACACAGAAGTGATGGAGTTACTGAGTATGTAAAGTATCTCAATGATAATTCAAGCCTTACCAATGTTCTTGCAGAGATGGGTTCTGAGGGGTCGGTGCAGGCATACTATACCATCGGAGCTGACCTTATTTCTCAGGAACGTGACGGCAAGGTGTCTGTATATCTTTATGACGGACATGGTTCTGTTGTTGGACTTGCAAACGAAAGTGGTAAGGTTACTGATACCTACGCTTATGACGCTTTTGGTAATCTGCTTGATTCCACCGGCTCTACAAAGAATTGCTACCGTTATTGCGGCGAGCAGTTTGACGAGACTACTGGCTTGTATTACTTACGTGCCCGTTATATGGATACTTCTACGGGTAGGTTTATTTCGCATGATAGCTATGCGGGTTCGATTGATGATCCTGTTAGCTTGCATAAGTATTTATACGCAAATAGTAATCCTGTGACTTACTCTGACCCGAGTGGGTATATGTCGATGGCTGGTTTGGCGGTAAGAGGAGCTGTAATAGGAGCACTTTCAGGATTGATCGTGCCCAATGCAGTCAGCATTATTCGCAACTTAGTGACTACAGGCGAATTTAAATCCGATTTATCACCTATGCAGAATTTAGCCAATATATTGAATGGTGTAATTTTTGGCACTCTTTTTGGAATTTGTGCCGCAACATTTATTGCGTATGGCATAATTGCAGGTGTGGCTGTTTCGATTAATTTTGGACTTTCATATAAGTATTTCATTGATGGACAAAATGCTGCGGCTAATGGGCAGTGGGACATTGCAATTTATTCATGGTTTTTCTGCTTGTTCTATTTGATTGCTGGGTTTACTACTATTAGTTTGGCAAGCAATCTCGATTATTCAAATACGAATCAGAATAATTCAAACACTAATTCAAATGATTCAAATGCAAATGACCGTGTGAATAATGATAAAATAGTTGAATCAGCCAATAAACCGCATAAAGGTGGTGAAACAATCGCTGGTCATGCTTTACAAAAACACGCTGGACGCCATCCGGAAATCTGGGGACGGATTAAAGGTGGATCTGACGAAATAAATGAAACAGTGCTGAAGCATTTAAATGAAATACTTGATGCTGAAGGAGAGTTTACTGTAAATCAAGCACCTAATGGAGCCTATTTCTTGGAAAAGACGTTACCTGATGGCAGAGGTGTTAGAATAAATATGGATGGAACATTTAAAGGATTTATAGATCAATAAGAGGATATTAAAATTATGGAATATTATGATATTGTTTTTGAAGGATTATCTAGTTCATATGTTGATAGACTATTGAAGTCTGATTTAAAAGTATCTGAGAAAAATGTCATACATTCACATTTGTATGATAGGGAAAAAGGAGATATGATTTTTCAAGAGAAATATTCATTGAATGATTTTTTTTCGTATGCAAATACAGGAACTATACTTGTCAGTAATATGTTTTTGGACAAAATATACAATGATGTTTTGATACTAATTGTTTCTGACGAAAATGATGTGGAAGTCACGTTAAATGTCAGTGTGGACCAAATAAATATAAAGGGCAATAAGCAATTATATTCGGCATTAAGAAAAATACTGATAAATAATGATCTTAAATGTGTATATATCTGCGAAGAAAATGAGGTGAAAAGTCGTGCACTAATATATATAAAATAAACTTATTATTCACCATATTAATGACCGTATTAGTTAGAAACGCAACGGCAATGTGTCTGTATAACTTTATGACGGACACGGCTCTGTACGTGCGCTTGCTGACGAAAGCGGTAAGGTTACGGATAAGTATGTATACGATGCGTTTGGTAATCTTATCAGCAGCGTTGGCAGTACGAAAAATGACTTCCTCTTTGCAGGCGAGCAGTTTGACCCCGTAACAGGACTTTACTATCTCCGTGCGAGATATATGAATCCTTCTGTGGGTAGGTTCATTACTATGGACAGCTATGACGGTTCGATTGATGATCCTGTTTCGCTGCATAAGTATTTGTATGCTAATGCTAATCCTGTGATGTATAGTGATCCAAGTGGGTATTTTACACTGGAAGATGTCGAAATTGGAACAGCGGGCGAAACTATTCTAAATGTAGCATACCAAATGGCAAATCAATCTGCTATGAGAATAGGAATGGCAATACTTGCGTCTGTTATAACTATAGCTGATGTTGCATTGTTTACTTATATAATTACTGAATATCTTCTTGATAACATTAATAATATTGCAAGTGGTGCTACTACTTCGGCAGAAGGAAATGATGAAATTAGAGATAAAACGGATAAAGAAAAAGAAGGAGAGAGTGATGACACTGATGGAGATGATGAGTCTACCGATTCTCCAGATTATCCAGGAGATAATCCCAATAAAGCACCAGGAGATGATTGGGAATGGAAAGGAAAAGGCTCTCCAGATGAGGGAAAGGGGAATTGGACTAACCCCAATACAGGAGAATCGCTTCATCCAGATTTGAAACATCCTGAACCATATGGACCTCATTGGGATTACAAAAGTCCAGATGGCAAATGGTATAGAATTTTTCCAGATGGTACAATAATTCCTAAATGATTCAAATATTTTTATTATAGTAGGAGGTGAAATAAATGTCAGATTGGAGATTAAATGGGCAAGAAAGGTATTTATATGGTGTTAAATTGAAGCATATGAATATTAAGGATAAATTAAATCCAAGTGATCATGAACATTGTGAATTTTGTCTTGAAAAAATATCAAATTATCCTAATACAATACATGATGCATATTGTACAGAAGACGAATATCATTGGGTATGTGATAATTGTTATAATGATTTTAAAACGAGGTTTAATTGGAAATAAAAAATCAGACATTACACTTTAATTTAAAGAGTAAAAATAATTTGTGATTTGCTGAAGTTACTTGTTTCGCCATTTTTATATAATTTGACAAATCAAATAAGTTAATGCAAATTACTAAGGATTTTTAAATCGTCTCATTTGTGAAAAAACTGTTGACATAAACGGCGACATTGTAGTACAATATATCTATACTCTCGGCGCAGCAGGGGAGCGCAAGTCTGTGACTGAGCTTGACCGCACTGTGGAGTATAGTTATGACAGCTTATATCGTTTGACCTCTGAAACTATCACTGAGGGCGAAAAGGTTACTGTTTATACCTATGCTTATGACAACGTAAGCAACCGCATCTTGAAAACCGAAAATGGTGCTGCTACTGAGTATGTTTACAATGCTCTGAATCAGCTTGTTTCAGATTCCGAGACTTCTTATGAGTACGACCTTAACGGTAATCTTGTAAGGGTAATTGGCTCTGCACAGTCTGCACTCTATGAGTACAACTCTGAAAACAAGCTTGTAAAGGCAACTGTTCAGAATGGTTCACTTGTAATTGAGGAAAGCTATACCTATGACTATCAGGGCAACAGAACTTCTAAAACAACACACAGAAGTGACGGAGTTACTGAGTATGTAAAGTACCTCAATGATAATTCAAGCCTTACCAATGTTCTTGCAGAGATTGATTCTGAGGGTTCGGTGCAGGCATACTATACCATCGGAGCTGACCTTATTTCTCAGGAGCGTGACGGCAAGAAGTCTTACTATGTTTACGACGGACACGGTTCTGTTGTTGGTTTGGCAAATGAGAGTGGTGTTGTTACCGATACATATTCTTATGACGCATTTGGTAATCTGCTGAAATCCACTGGTTCTACCAAGAACTGTTACCGTTATTGCGGTGATTAGTTTGACGAGACTACGGGACTTTACTATCTGCGTGCAAGGTATATGGATACTACTACAGTGTGTTGCATTTAATGGATACTGATCCAAGTGGAAATTTGACAGTTGCAAATTAGACAGGAGGAGCGCTTTGGAAAAATGATTAAGAAGACTATTTAAAAGTATTGGTCATCATAATAGATTTCAAAAATATATTAAGCCTTATATGACAGTTAATTTGTCATATAAGGCTTTGTTTATTATGTGCATATTTATAGGCGACTATTTGTGGAATGTGTAGAGTTTATAGAAATATGTGTTACAATTTGTCAATTTTAATGTTTTATTATGTGTAAATAAAATACACAACACATTTTATATTTTGGATATATGCTATTCGTGTAGTATAAGTGTTTTGTATATCAATAATCATGGGGGAACAAGCAATGATTTGAGAGAAAATTATAATTAGAATGTGTTATAACGTAGCATTATAAATAATGTTTATAAGCTATGTGTAGCCGGTTACTGGGTTGTACTGGCGTTTTTTGCGTTAATTGATATGGTTAATTAGATGGAGGAATGTTAATGGAAGGTAAAAAGGTTGTAGCAACTGCATTGGCGGCGGCAATAGTAGTGTCAGTGTCTTCTGTAAATGCAATAGATGAAAGTAAAAATAAAAACGTGACTTTGGGATATTCTGAAGATGATGAAGATAATGGCGTAATGCTGATGTCCAATGAGGATGTTGCTGTTAAAAAAATATCTGAAACTGATACAAGCATTACAATATCGTGGACTGGATTCAATAATGATAAAGTATCATATTATACAGCTGTATGCAATGGCTTAGAATCAGGTAAAATTTCATAATGCACATATACTATCAACGGATTGACAAGTGGGTGTGAATATAGCATAGCTGTCAGGGCATATGATGAGGAGGACAAACTTATTGGATCCAGTCAAACTATTTATGAATACACAGATTGGAATGTTGCATCAGATACAGTATTAACATCAAATAAGACGGTGGCTGATTTAAACATTAACGGTGGTAATTTAAAACTTAATGGATATACGCTTACGGTTAAAGGAAATGTCTATTTGACATCCTCAACTTTATATGTTGATCAAGGCAAGTTATATATCAGCGGCAATTTCAACATGAGCAGTACAAACGGAAGCTATGGAAACGGCAGTCTCACGATGAATAAGGCAGAGGACTATATCTGTGTAAACGGGGATTTTCTTGCGTATTCATACTATGCAAGCACACTTACAGACGGAATTATTGAAGTGAAGGGCAACTTTGAGCAAAAGAAAGCATACTACGGCTACAGTAATAATTTCGCACCGAGCGGAGATCATAAGGTGATACTGAGCGGCAGAGGTGTCCAAAAAGTAAATTTTGAATCAGAAATATCAAAGTTTAATGTACTGGAAATAACCAAATCTCTTGAAACAGGTTATATTTTCAGCAGAACGCCACTTTGGAATGAGCTATTGGAGAAGAAGCCCGATGATAAGCCGCCTACTTCTCCTACAAATCTCCATATTGAACGTTCTACTTCTACGTCTATAAAAATCACATGGAATGAATCAGAAGATGAGTCAGGAATTTACTGCTATTATATTTATCGTGATGGAGAGCGGATAGGTTCAACCAGAAATTTATATTATGTTGATACAGGGTTGAAGTCACATTCACAGCATCTGTATTACGTTATTGCATGTGACATTGATGGAAATATGTCCGAAAAGAGCGATATTATAGAGGCAGCGACAGATGCTGATGAATATGCCCCTACACAGCCTGCAAATCTTACAGCGGCAGTTAAGGGTGATAGTACTATTTATCTTTCATGGATCGCATCAAGCGACAATGTTAAGGTAGTTGAGTACAACATTTACCGCAACGGGGTTCTTATTGCCAAGACCGAGGGTACAGCTTATACTGATAAAAATGCTTTTGCAGGGCTTTACACATACTATGTTGAAGCTGTTGATAATGATGGTAATGTATCAACGGCAAGTCAAAAGGTCACTGTTGATAACGAAGCCCCCGCAAAGCCTGCTCTGACTCTCAGTAAAGTCGGTGACAGTTATATCTCTCTGGAATGGACAGGAACGGACAATGTTGATGTAGTTTTTTACAGTATTTACAGGAATAATGTGCTTGTAAAAACAGTTGCTGCCAATAGTTATGTTGATACAAATGTTTCAATAGATTCAAACTATACATATTATGTTGTTGCTTATGATGCAGCAGGCAACAAATCAGAAGCAAGCAATGAAATATCTGTATATACCGGAGAAGACAGCACAGCCCCTGAAGTGATTTCTGTTTATGCGGCAAAGAGAAAATATTCTAAGGCCATACCAATATCTATTTCTGTAAAGGATAATCAGGCTGTTGCTGCAATTTATGTTCAGACATCTTCTGATAATAGAATGTGGTCAGATGTAATGGAAATAAATGCAGGAGGAAAAATAGAGGCAAATGTGATTGGCTCTATTGACTTGACAGAATGTTCGGATGGAGCCCTTTATCTTCGTGCGTATGCTGAGGATGTATCGGGAAATAAAAGTAACGCAGAAAATTCTCCTGTATTCAGTATAACTGTAGATAATACTGCACCTAAAACTCCTTACGACCTTACGGTCAATACAGAAAATGGTTCACTGGAGCTGAAATGGGATACTTTCGAATCTGATACAGATATTGAATATTTCAAGATTTACCGTAGAGAGAATGATGAAGCTGATTATACTCTTGCTGCGGATAATTATAAATATTGGAATTATATCGACTGCAATATTGAGCTTGGTACCCAGTATTATTATGCAGTTTCCGCCATTGATGATGTGGGAAATGAAAGTATGCTGTCTGAGGAAGTAATGAAATGTATTTCCGACGACAAAATAAAACCCGTTATACATAGTATAAGCCCGGTTGAGGGCAGTAAAATAGGAGAAAATCCTACAATAAATGTTTCGTGTTCGGATAATTTCAGGCTTGGCAAGCTTACCGCCGAAATAAAAAAGACTACAGATGAAAATTGGTCAGAGGTTCGTTCAGAAAAATTAGACTCTTATGCTTCTGTTGTTTCATTTTCACTTAATACAGCTGACCTTACAGATGGACGTTATGATATGCGCTTCAAAGTATCTGATTCAGTTGGAAATATCAGTGATTATGTCAATGCAACATATGATTACAGAAAATGTACATTATCATCACCGGTATTATCAGCAGTGCCTATAGGTTGGGGAGCTGATTTGACTTGGAGTATGACCGATACAACCGAACTTGCAGGATATATTGTCTATCGCAAAGCTCCGAGAGAAGACTCGTTTAAGGTTATTGGACGAATTAAAGAAGCCCATTTTACGGATGCAACGGCAGATGCTGGAAAAACGTATTATTACAGGGTTGATGCCTGTGATATTAGGGGAAATATTGTTGAAGGTAATATTGTATCTGTTGTTCCGACATATGAGGACAGCAGTGCACCGACATCTGTTCCCGGAGAAGGCATTTTTGGAATTGCAGGTAAAGCTGTATCGTTTGATGGCACTGCATCGTATGACAACCATTATGTTGAGAAGTATTATTGGGATTTTGGCGATGGCACTGTATCTGATGAGGCGAAAGTCAAGCATACATATAATTCAGAAAGTGACTACAATGTTAGCCTTACGGTTTATGACAGCGCAGGAAACTTTGATACGGCTCAAATGAAAGTAAAAGTATATCCCGAAGACTATAGCTGTACAAGGATAAAAATAACTGATTCCAATGGTATGTATATACCCAATGCACGTATTTACTGTGAATCACTGCCTGAAAAACTTGATGCTATGTCTGATTCATCAGGATGTTATGACTTTGTATATCCGGAAGGAAGCTTTAATATTTATATTTATCAAAATGGATATCTTCCACAAATGATAACAATATCATCGGAAGATAGAAAGTTAAATGAATATGTCAGCTTAAAGAAGCAAAATGTCGTTACGGGTAATATTTCTGTTCAGGAGCTTGATTTTAATGAAATCAAGTCACTCGGGATTGACATAAATGATCCTGAAAATCAGAATGTATATGAATACAGCATTGACATCAAATACGATGTGCATTACGACATATATAAAAGAGAAGTAATTTATATAAATAATGCAGGTAATATAGTAGGAAGAGGTTCATCGGGAAATATCAACAGTGATTACAGCTACAGCAGTGGAAGCAGAAATGTTTATGTAAAGACATTTACAGGCTCTTCTGAAAATTATTACTGGGATAGAAAACCGGCGGTTTATGTTGCTGTTATGACTGTTGAGGCAAATGCAACATGGCTTAAAGAATTTTATGATGTTCAGCTCTCAATAATAAATAATGCGGATGAAGAGTTCAGTATAGAAAATGCTTCAGCTATGCTAAGTGTTCCTGATGGATTATCTTTGGCAGATACTGCAAGAGGAGAAAAGCACATTAATGATATGGGAACAATTTCCGGTAAAGGTCAAAAGTGTGCGAGCTGGATCCTTAGAGGAGACAAGGTAGGCAGTTATGACCTTACAGCTCAATTTACAGGTAAGCTCATGCCATTCGATGAGGAAATAACAGTTGAATTTAAAACAGATGAGCCGTTGGTTGTAAATGGATCAGATGCTTTAAGCATTAGTTTTAAAACTATTTCTGAAGCTGAGAACGAATGGAATGTGGAATTCACAGTTACCAATATATCTGATAAGACAATAAATAACGTCAAATTGGATTTTAGCAAACTAAGTGACAGCTTTTTAAATGCTTACGATATTCTTATTGAATATCCAAGTGGTTTGATTGAGTACATTTTCTGGAACAAGGGCGATCATGATGAAAAAGATAATGAGGAGTTTCTGCCTGCACTTTATGGCGAAAATGATTTTATTGATAGTCGTGAACTGAAGCCGGGACAATGTATAACAGGAAGATATACCGTAACAGGCCGTAAAGATGATGAATATATTTATTAAGTAAAATGGAGGATATTATGAAAAAAGACAATATATATGGTTTTGATTATAAGCAAGAAATAAAGGAATACACAGCACTCTGTAAAAATAAGAGAAACAGGAAATATAAAAATTATCTGGATTGGAAAAAACATATAATTGAAAATCTTGATGGCATGAATATGCGTACACTTGAAAACTTTCTCCATTTGTGCCTGTATCAGGAAAAATTGGAAAACAGAGGAATAGAGGTGTTTATGCCTTTATCACTGGGCGTAGTATCGTTATACTTATCTCAGCTGATTGTTCCGGAAAATGATGTTTGGGGAGCAGCTATAGGATATACAGCGGTTATGTTAGTAGTAATAGCGTCAATTATAAAAAGCTATTTCTCATATGTTTTTCCTAAGGATTTTTATCATGATGTTGCTGAGATCACACGTGAATATATGAAATCCTTACCTGAAAATAATAATAAACCTTTGATTGAAGCAAATGAGACTGAGGTACAGAGATGAAAAAAAGAATAATATCAGGTTTGCTGTCAGCAGTAATGGCATTAAATATTATTTCTATACTTCCCGGTGATGCGTTTGCATTGACAGCTGAAAGCAGAATATATGAAAAAGACGGATACACCGTTACATATCGTATAGGCAGTGAATGGGATAACAATCGCAGTGTTGAAGTTTCAATCAAGAATACAGGTGAGGAATCTATCCTTAACTGGGCACTTAAGTATGATGTCGGAGGAGAGGTATATAACCTTTGGAATTCCAAAGTGTATGACAGCTCGGAAGAATATACAATTATCAAAAACAACGGCTATAACTATGAGATCGAACCGGGACAGTCTGCAAATTATGGGTATATCGTAAAAGGCGAAGAAACTGTTATTCCCGAGGATATTGAACTTTGCAGCCGCAGGATAGATGTAAAATCAGGCTATGAAGTTGATTTCAATGTTACAAGTGACTGGTACACGGGATTTAATGGCGAGATAAATATTACCAATACTTCAGATGAGCCTATTGAAGCATGGACCCTGAGTTTCGACAGCAATTTTGATATAAACAATATCTGGGATGCAAAGCTGCTCACGAGCGAAAACAGAAGTTATGAAGTAGCAAACCAGCTTTGGACAACTCCTATATTGGCAGGGGAAAGTGCGTCATTTGGCTTTTCGGCTGATAAATCCGCAACGGAGAATGCAAGTGCTGAAAATTTTGTGCTTACAGCTGTTGTGGTAGGGAAAAGTGCTCTTGAATATCCTGATTTTGATGATGATATTGATTATGAGCTTGACAGCGATTCGGACGGACTTCCCGACTATTATGAGGATATTCTCGGAACGGACAAGAATGATCCGGATACAGACGGAGACGGTCTGACCGACGGTTACGAGGTATTCTACCTGGGTACAGATCCCCTCAAAGCTGACAGTGATGATAATGGTGTCAATGACGGCGATGAGGATCCGGATAATGACGGGCTTTCCAATTTAAAGGAATGTGAGCTTGGAACAGATCCGCACAATGCTGATACTGACGGAGACGGTCTGACTGATGGTGATGAGGTAAATATTCACGGTACCGATCCACTGAAATATGATACTGATGATGATGGCATTTCAGATGGTGACGAAATCGCTCTCGGACTTGATCCGAATAACGGTTCTACCAATGGCACACCTGACTGTGAGCGTACTTTCACGCAGACAGTTTCCGCAGATTCAGAGGTGCTTTCAGCTATAAATGAAACTGAGGACAATCCTTTTAGGGTTTCACTTGAGATGGAAGCAGCAGGTGTGGCGGAAAATAATGTCTATGCCCGTAAAAGCGGATATTCCGATGCAATCGCAAACAGTGCCATTATTGGTGTTGCCCCTGAATTTGCATATACAGAGGGGTTGACTGTTGAAGAGGTAACGGTTAAGTTTGAGCTTGACAATTCCATAGTGGATAACACTCTCGGTACATACGCTGAAACAGGCAATGAGTTTGATGGAATAAAGCGTCTTAATGTATTTATGTTCATTGAAGACGTAAATATGCTTTTGCCGGTAGAAACATTCCATGATGCTGCCACTAATACTGTTTATACCAAAACAGACAGAATGGGTACATTCTGCCTTATGGACATGGAGATATTTGCCGATAACCTTGATTCAGCTCTTAATAAAAGTGCTGAGGCTGAGGTCAGCGAAGCTATGTCTCAAAACATGAGTGATGAGAGCGGATACATAAGCTGTTCTGTCGAGAAGTACAATGCTAAAGCATCGGCTCCGGATGAAAAAACTAAAGTCATTGATAATTTTGATGTAGTATTCATGATAGACTGCAGAAATGTGGTTGATCCTGATGAATATGCTGTAATTCAAAAAAATATAATAGAAACTGCTGACACGGTACTTATAAAATCACCGAATGCACGTATAAAAATAGTTCTGATGTTTTCTGTGAAGGCATCGCTTGAGAACGGAAAAGCATACCGTGTGCTGAGAATGTCGGATATCAAGGGCGTTGCCCCAAATGATAATACAGAATATTTTACTGATATAGATGATATATACGACGCTCTTGCAAAAGCCTCGGAACTTGTTTCAGATGGCAGCAACTGTAATATATCAGATGCGATAAACAGCGTCTATAGTATAGCAAAGTATTCGGGAAGAAAGACATATTGTTTCAGTATTTTCAAGTCAAAGAATGTATTCTATCAGTCCAAAAATGATGATGGTTATACCGCTCTGCATGATATTCAGGATAACTCTCTTCCGATAAATATAAGTGCTGTCTGCGATAAATATGACGATCAGATTTATGGATATGCCATAGATATGTGCCTTATGACTGGCGGATTTTGCGGCAATCATTATGAAAATTCGTCAGCGAATATGATATCGCATATTTATTTTGATGGCGGAGAAGTCAAAAACGGTTATAAGGCAATAATTGCAACAGGATATAAAACAGTTCAGCTCAATGCTTCCCTGCAGCAGAATTATGAGTGGTACAGAAAAAACGAAAAGGTTGACCCTTATAATCCGCTCATGGATACCGATAAGGACGGACTGGCTGATTATCAGGAAATAATGTTTGAAAATTATTTCGATAATTACGCTGTGCGCCGTTCACTGATAGATGATACAGATCCGGATAATGTAAAATTACTGACATATTCTCAGATAGTCGATATTCTCGGCGATAAGTATTTTTATGTGGAAAACGGCTTGGAGCGCTACAGAAGCGCCACAGGTGAAGCTGCTTGGAATCCCGGGTCACTGCTTGATTCTTATATTCTGCCTATCAGATCCGATCCTACTGACAAGAATGGAGATAAGGACGGAATATCGGACGCATTGGACGGAACACCGCTCTATGATGCAATGATGCCCGAATTATTCGAGAATTTGGTTGAATATAAGCTGGTAAAATATGATGATATATCCAAGGCTGACGATGAATTATCAATATGTACATTGTCCTATGCGGATATCCTGAGTAATGTAAGGTCATTGCCGGAATTTAAGCTGTTAATGTATGATTATTCGATCACTGCTGCTGAATTGAAGGAGATCGAAAATGTGACCCAAGCGTCGTATATCGTAGGATATACGATCATCGACACTACTTTTTATTCGGTAATGACAGTTGAAAAACTCAAAGACAAATACAGCTTCCATGATATTTACACCATAAAGTACAATGTCCGTTCTAACTCAATAGATTATGCAAAGATGGTAAATGAAGTTGACGGATATGATTTTGCATATGCGGTAAGAGATAATGCCAAAGATAAAGAAGCTTTTCTGGGAGAAATAGTTTCGGCATCGGTTGATAGTCTGTTTGGCAATGATTTTATTAAAACCATCAGAGACAGAATGCCGGAATTCCAGTATAAAAAAGCTGCGTGCACATATCTGGACATATTGGACCTTCCCAATGCGATAAAAAGAGGAAGTATAAAGGGCGGCATCATGGCTGTAGCATTCAAGCCAATGATAGCTTCGCATGCGTTTTCTTTGAGTGCCGATACACTTGAGTATGACTATCTGTACAGGCAGGCATATTATAATAAATACGGAACATATCCGTCATCATTAAGTCCGCTGCGTTCATTTTTTGTTTGCGGCTTTGAGATGTTCAGAGACATGGACTCAATGATAATCGGCGATACTTACAGCTCCTTTGTAAATGATGACGGTTCATTCAATATTGAAGGTTCCGGAGAATTTTTCGGCATGATCGTAGGCGGCGCTGCGGTTACTGCTATGGGTCAGATATCGGTAGAGGATTTTGCCAATAATGTAAAGGATACATTCAGCAAACCCAAAACACAGCTGTCTTCTGCCGATTCTGTATATAAAAAGCTTTACGAAACGAACGGTACAAAGCCTGCTGAAAGCGGCGAAATAGATAATTATCAAACATACATTCCAAGCGAAAAAAATGAAATATTCAAAGAAATTCGTATTGGAGAAAAAACAACAAAAATAAGCATATTGAGGGAAAATGAGGCTGTATTTGATAAAATCGCAAGTTTGAATAATGCAAAAGCAAACAGACTTATGCGAATATTTGAATACACCCGTTTGAATGACATATTAAAATTGGGCAAGGACAACCCCACAGAATTTGCACGCAAGTTCGTGGAAGCGGCTGATCCCAAGAACCCTGCAAAAATACTTAGTACCACAGGCAGCACCTTGACGCACACCGACATTTTGGTCAGCTATATTGACAGATACGGTGCAGAATTTGTTGACATTTTGCTGAAGTCTGACGAACGTTTTGTAACTAATACAAATGTGTATGGCGCGGAATTTGTTGATGTTGTATTAAAGAATTTGAAATATTCTGATGATATAATTAGCTTAACAAGTGAATTTGGCAGCGGATTTATACACGATATTTTAAATTCTTCATCTGAAAGCATAGGAAAAAGCATAAACCTTAAACTTCTTGAATCCTATCGGAGTGCACTAAATGCAGAAAGTTTGGAAAATGTTAATAAGGTGTGTGTTGCTTTTGACAGTGCAGATCCTTTAAAACGAGGAATGTCTGTAAATGGAAGCTATTTTAAAAACAATAGGCTCCTTAGTACAGATGAAATATCTTCAGGTGCTGATGAAATCCTGAATAATATGTATAAATCCAAATATGGGGAGGAGGCTTTCAATAATATGACGGATTACACCGACTATTATAATTTGTCAATGTCAGAAGAATATCTAAATAAGTTGCCTGATAGCTATTTCAAAGAAAAAGGAATCAATAGATTAAGCGTAAAAAAGCAAATGAAAAAGCTTAGTGCAGCTATTGACAACACTAAAAAACTTGCCGAAGCTGCTGGCTCAAATAATCGTTACAGTAATCCAAGCTTTGAAAAATATTGGAATATAGAAAATTGTTCAGAGGTTTGGAGTGTGCGCCAAGCAATAATGAATGGTGCTGAATGGAAGAATATCTCATTTAAATGTATCAATATAGAAGATGGGGTATATTGGAAACCCTGCGATAACTGTAAAGAAACATTTAAAGAATTAATAACTAAACAAGGAGAAAAGTGATATGTTGATAGAAATAGCAAAGCAGCAGCTTAGGAAAGCCGGATGGTATGAGGGAAGAAAAATTGACCTAACTAAATATGAGGAAGGGTATGCAAAGCTTGGCTGTGAATTATTTCCGGCTGCAAGGAAGTTCCTTGAAGAATATGGTGATTTAGATATACAAGATAAATATATATCACCGGTTACAGATATGAATGGTAATCCTACAACTTCAATTAACAGAAGCTTGATCAATGTTGCTAATTGTTGCGGTCATAGAGATAGGAAACTTGAAGAAATGGTTGATAAGTTATTTGGGCAAAAAATTTTAAGAGTAGGGTTAATAGCTCACGGAAATATCTTTATTTACATCTCAGAAGACGGAAGATTTTTTGTAAACTGGTATTTTGATGGATTGTGGGCAGAAAATTCCGACCAGCTTTGGAATGAATACTATGGTGAAGAATACGGCAGGGCAAGTTGGGAAGATCTAAAAGCCGGAAAGGGCAGGACTATGTTTAAGAAAGAAGTAAAAAAATACTTATAATTCAGTACAAAATTATAGTAAACAGGCTGTAAAACAAAGCCGCCCTTGAAAGAGATTTCGGGGGCGGCGAAGTTTAATATGGGTAAATATTTAAGGTGAATCCGGATACTTTGAAGGTACCGTATGGCAACGGAATGAACGGTGTACAGGTTGACGGCAAAACGTTTAGTAAAGGATATAAGCCGGAAGATCTACCGTTTACGGGAAATGGTATGTCAGGAGGAATCAAATGGTAAAATTAAGAGATGCAATCGAACTTACCAAGAACAAAGCGGTCAAAGACAATAGGTACACAGATTTATTTTGTAAAAGTGAATTAGAAAAGCCAAGCTATCAAAAGTCTTGGCGAGTAGAAAATTGTGCAGAGGTTTGGAGTGTGCGCCAAGCACTAATGAATGGTGCAGTTTGGGACAATATTTCATTCAAATGTATCGATATAAAAACGGACCGTAACTGGTCTCCGTGTGAAAACTGCAAAAAAACCTTTAGTGAATTATTAAAGTCAGGAGAAGAGTAAAATGTTAATTGATATAGCAAAACAACAACTTAGAAAAGCTGGATGGTATGAGGAAAGAAAAATTGACCTTACAAAATTTGAAGAGGAATATGCCAAAATTGGCAGTGAACTGTTTCCTGCTGCAAGAAAATTTCTTGAAGAATTTGGCGATTTGGCGATATGTGATAAGGTTGAATTCCCTTATACTAAAGATGGCGTTTCATATAACGAGAGTTCAACTCAATGGTCGATATGCGCAGGGCGTAGGGATTTAGAGCTTGAAAAACGTGTTGATGAATTATATGGTCAAAAAATACTTGGGGTTGGTGCTTTGGATTATTGTGAAATATATATCTATATTTCAGAAGATGGAAGATTCTTTGTTAATTGGCATAGTGTTGGGCTTTGGGCAGAAAATTCCGACCAGCTTTGGAATGAGTACTATGGTGAAGACTATGGTTGGGCAACTTGGAATGATTTAAAAGCCGGAAAGGGCAGGACTATGTTTAAGAAAGAAGTAAAAAAATACTTATAATTCAGTACAGGAATTATAGTAAACAGGCTGTAAAAACAAAGCCGCCCTTGAAAGAGATTTCGGGGGCGGCGAAGTTTAATATGGGATAAACAGTATTTGCTGCGTTTCATAAAGCACTGTGATATGACATTATGTGATTTATAAATTTAGGCTGAGTTAATATAGTTGACGGGCATTTTAATGAAATGATATCTTAATATAGCATTGAATAAATAATGATTCAAGCCACATATGACTTTTAATATGTCATATGTGGCTTTGGCTTTTTATACATAATTTTGTCTATATAATTGTTTAAATGTACAATTTGTACAAAAGTAATGTTACATTTGGCATTTCGCATCAGTCTATTAAATTAAGCTGATTCAGTAAAGCTGATCAGCAAAATATAAGTTTAATAGTGGATTGCTTTGAAGGTTGATCAGAGGAATTCCGGTACTGTGGATACAAATTGACAATGCTGATTATGATAAACTTGCAGTTAAGCCATCAGATAAACCTCATCTAAGTTATGCTTCTTTCGACTTTGATGACAAAGCAAAGTTATCCGTTATAGTCGATGAAATAATGGATAAGCTGTTTGAAATAATTATGCTTAAATCGAACAGAGTATTTGATTACTACAGTGCGTTGCAGGAACTATTCAAGGACAAAATAAAACAAGCAGATAAAGATAAAATGATATATAATATCGACATTGAACGAAAAGGTTACTGCTATCCACAGCGTAATATTGTTCAATACATTCAGTTGTATGGACGAACTCCGACGGAAGCGGATAAAAATGATATTACAGCCTTAGTTGAAAAGTTTGATAAGCCCTATGATTCGGCTGTGATATTGACTGATACCATTGTTAAGCGTGAGCAATGTTCCCATTGTATAGTTGAGACTTATGATGACTTCATATATAATTGGAAGATATTTCTTTATAAAATGAATAAGAACATAAATAAAGAAATAATAATCTCCGGAGCTTTTCCCAATTGTGATGAAATATACAAGCAGACATTAACAGATGCATTGGTTATTTTCTGTAAATCAATATTGCGAGCGGGATATACACTTACGTTTGGATCCCATCCAACTTTTCAGAAATTGATTTTTGCGCTATCAAAACAAGTTAAAACTTCGGATGATAGAAATCATCTGAAAATGTATATTTCCAAATATTTTGAAAATAAATATCAGATATCATATTTGAAGAAAAATGCGCAGGTGTATGAAACAGAAAACAAAGGCTCAATAGAATCAAGTTTAACATTGATGAGAACTGAAATGATTCAGCGTGACAATGTTGCTGCGATGGTTTGTTTGGGCGGAATGGTCAGGGATGATAAGAAAAAAGAAGGAATCCGAGAGGAGATTGGTTTAGCTGTTAATAAAAAAATACCTGTATTCATCGTTGGCTCTGTAGGAGGATGCTCTTTGAGAGTGGCTGAAGAATACAAATTACAAGGCTGGAAAGGATTAAATAATGCTCCGGAGTCTCTTAATAATGCCTTTGCAGATAGTATAGATTATTACTCTTTATCGCAAATGATGCTGAAATTTTTAAATGAAACAACAAGTTCCTGAAAACGGTTAAGATTTCCTTGTGATTTGCAGAGTGCATTAAGATTTTTAGGTTTGTAAAAAATAATTTCATTGAACAATCTCTGCAAATAGGAAGATAATATATCTGATCTGCAGTTATATATTGAATTATGTTTTCACAAATAATATTTTTAATTGAAAATTGATGCTTATAATACAGGAAAATCATAAAGCATGAAATCTGGAATAAAACAGCTTGAGAATATCAGCTGATATAGTGTGGCAAATCATGTGTATATGACAGAAAATGTCGGCCCAATGGGTATCCAATAATGTTGGTGTCGGCAAACAAATAAGTAGTTCTATAATAAAGTTGGACATTTTGGCGATTTGAGCTAACAGGCTGTTACGCTTGCTAGCTCTTTTTCTATTTAGAAATATATATGATATAGCAAGGCGAAATGTCCATATATTTTAACAGAAGGCTGTATGTTCACAGTATGTGTTCGGCAGCTTTTTGTTTTGTATTTGTAGAGGTCGATCACATGACAATAGCAGTATATTTTGCAGTCATTACCGGACAATAGAGAATCAATTTATATGACTGATTTTTGATGGAGGTATTTTGCAATGAGAAAAAGTGCTATTGGTGATTTTATCGACCTTTTGTCATCTTTTGTTAGAAATGAACAAAAAGCAAGGAGAAAATTTTGTGCTTCATACAATGCCTACTGGCAATGGGTGAAAAAGATATGTTTTATTATTTCTTTTATATCTACCACGTCTGAAAGTGCCTATATACCGTTATATATTTATAACCTATTTACAATGCGTCGCATTTTTTTATCATTTATGATAAAATACAATACAGAGAATCTTATAACACGAATAACAGAAAGCAGCAAGGGAGGTGAGCTATATGGATAACATGAATATCATAGAATTATCTCGGGAGGCAATCAGCTTTGAAATGTATTCAGATGATAATTTTGGAATGGTTTTAAAGAAATACATGGTGGAGCAAAATCTTTCTGTAAGTGATTTGGCAAGGAAAAGTGGACTTTCTTTTAATACAATAGTTAAGTATAGAGCAGGACATATACCAAAGGATTACATAGTTCTCGTTATGCTTTGTATTGGACTGCAGATAAATTTCTCAAAAGCAGAATATCTATTTAAATTGGCTCACATTTCTCTTGGTACTGATAGATGCTCACTTGTATATCAATTGCTGATAAATATGGCCTTTGTTTCTGATATTACTATTGAGGAATGTAATGAATTCTTGTTGAAATATGGTTTTCCAAAGTTAAAAGCCACTTCCAATTTTATGAAAAGAGAATGTTATGAATGATAATCGTACTACTGTGATTATTGAAAGAGTATTTTCAAAAAGAGGGAAAACTCTTGAAGAAATATATATAGATTATTTAGCGAGGAAAATAGCTGAATTTGAAAAAAATACGGATAATATTTTCATTACTGAAAAGGAAAACAGTGAGAATAGAATTTAAAGCTTGACATTGCCGCTTTACTATGGTAAAATGTAATTGCAAATATCACTCGCTGTACCATAATGAAAGGAATTTGATTATGGAACAGAGAATATTAAAAGCAGCTTGTTATTGCAGATTATCGGAAGATGATCTTAACGATGGGACAAGCATATCAATCGAAACGCAGATCACTATCGCAAAGCAGTATTGTAAAACCAATCGCATAGAAATTGTGGACTTCTATTGTGATGACGGTTACACCGGTACGAATTTTGAGCGCCCTGCGTTCAAGCGAATGATAGGTGACATTGAGAAAGGCAAGGTCGATACGGTAGTTGTCAAAGACTTGTCAAGGTTCGGCAGAGAATCAATAAAGGTCAATTATTATACGCAGATGTTTTTCCCCGAAAACAACATCAACTTTATAATAATTGCCGATAACACTGTAATTACCGCAAACAGCACATATGACTTTATGCTCACCATTAAAAGTGCAATCAATGAGATATATCCTGCGGAGGTGTCTCAGAAGGTCAGACAGGCATTCAAGGCAAAGTCGATGAACGGGGAGTTCCTTCACCCATACCTTCCATATGGTTATGTAAAATCCACTACGGAAAGAAATCATCTTGTCGTTGATAAAAAGAATGCCGATGTTGTCAGGGACATATTTGAGATGGTGGCATACAAGGGAATGGGTATGAAGAAAATCTCTGATTATTTATTGGAAAACAAGATACTCAGCCCGGCAGCCCTGAGAGATTACTCAAGAGGGGATCCCAACCCTTACGGCTGGAATAAGTCCTCAATAAATAATCTTCTTCATAACGAGGTTTATCTTGGTCGCATTATCTATGGCAAAAGACGAAAGGTCAATTTCAAAAGTCAGAAGATAGTGACTACTGATCGTGATGAGTGGATAGTGTGTGAAAATGCACACGAAGCTATTATCAGTCAGGAGTTATGGGACGCAGCTCATCAAAGACTTGATGGACGCAGGAGAGAACGCAAAACAGAATGTGTGGATAATATGTATCGCAGCATTCTTATATGTGCGGATTGTGGTGGTACAATGTGGATAACATCACCACCGAATAAAAGCACATTTTTTGTGTGCGGAAACAGCAGGGGAAGAAAAGCCGGTGTTGAGAGATGTACAACCCATAACATAAGGCTTGATGATCTTAATGAGGCAGTGCTGGCGGATATAAATTCACTGCTTTGTGACTGTTGCACAGATTCGGAAATATTCAGAAAAAAGGTCATGCATAAGGTGGTTGAAAAGCTGCCTGATGTTGATCAGCTTCAGTTTGAGCTTGGTGAGCTGGACAAGAAAATTGAAAGAGAGAGCCAGAAATACAAGCGGCTGTATGATGATTATTATGATGGTGTGATAAAAAATGCAATGCTTTTTGAGCAGATGTCAACTGAATGCAATAACCGAATTGAAAGTTACACCGCACAGAAAGAAAAACTGCAGGCAGATCTGAAATCGACTACTGAGCATTTCGACAGTGTGGACAAGTTTATCGGACTTATTCAGCGTTTTAAAAAGGTGGATAGTCTCAACAAGGAAATCCTAAATACTTTGGTCGATAAAATCGAAGTTGGCGAGAGAGTAAATACAGCAGCAAAAGAATACGTACAAAATGTTAGAATAAAATACAAGTTCATCGGTCGGTTAAATTGATTTATGAACAAATTGTTAGAAGTGGTTAGTGCTAAGATTTACTTGGGGAGCCAAGCAAATTTTAAGGCGAACTAAAATCGAGGACAGAGAGTAATGTTTGTTTTACTTCTTTTCCTTGGCGTTAGGTCGCCTTAAATCGTTATTTAGGGCTTTTTTATCGCTGTTACAATTAAGAGTAGTTTATTTCACAAGGAAGCAGGGCTTCCGTATGCTTACGTTATGTAAGTGTACGGAAGCCCTTTTTTGTTGCCCGATTATTCTTGATAAGGTGTGATCTATATGCCCAAAACTGAATTTGACTATTATTACGGCGTTGAAGCTGAGCAATTTACTTTTGTCCGAGTGCCGAAGGTGCTTTTCACTGATAAGGAACATTTCGGTGGTTTATCCAATGAAGCAAAGCTGTTGTATGGGTTGCTTCTTAAACGAATGAGCCTTAGCAGAAAAAACAACTGGATAGATAAGCACAACAGGGTGTATATCATTTTCCCTGTTGAAGAAATTGAGGAAAGCCTTGATGTTGGTCACGAAAAGGCTCTTAATCTTCTCAAAGAGCTTGACGATCAGTCGGGTATCGGGCTTGTGAAGAAGAAGCGAAGAGGTCTGGGCTTGCCGTCTATTTTGTATGTGAAAAACTTTATTAAACATTGTCAGCAGAGTTCGGATAGTGCTCCGACATTAAGAAGTACGGAAAACGGAAGTCCGGAAGTCGGAAAATCGGATTTGCAGAAGTCCGAAATTCAGACTTCTGCAAATCCGAAAAACAGACTTCTTGAAGTACGAAATTCGGACTCTAATTATATTGATAAGAATAATATTGAAATGAGTTATATTGACAATCAATCCGTCAATCGGTCACGGGCAGGCTTTCAAAATTTTTCGCCCGGAGCTTATGGATTGATTGACGGGATAGACAGAAGTACAGTTGAGGAAGAAGTTAAGGAACAAATCGATTATGACTGCCTTATCTCTCACCCCGACAATTCTGTTGTTCAAATGGCAGAAGAGATCAAAGACCTTATGGTTGATGTCCTTTGCGGAGAGCGAAGTGTGGTATCGGAGGGAAAACGTGTATCGGAAGAAACGGCGAGGGCAGCATACAGAAAAATCACCTTCGATCACGTTCAGTATGTGATGAAAAGCCTTGTCAGTTATCCCGACAAAATCAGCAGGATAGACCGTTTCCTGACGGCTTCTTTGTTCAACTCGGTTTACACGCTGACAAACTCAACGTTTGCAGGGTTTGAACATGATATGCGTATGAAGATGCTATGCTGATATGGAAATTTGAAAGGAATGAGGAAAGTGGCTGAACTTTTGCTTGTGGCAGCTGTATTTGAGATTTGCCGAAGAATGACCAAGTACAGGCTTAACGGCAGAAAAAATCACAGCACCCGTTATGAGTGCTGCGATAAGTGATCTGCTCGATAAATTGGAATTTATATAGATGATTTATGCACTAAAATATCGGATTATGTTTTCTCTGTAATCGGGATCCTTTTCATTAAAATACAGTTTTTGGTTTGGCAAATCGACATTGATATAAAACTCAGCATATTTCGCTTCATCGTTTGCTTCCAAAAAACACTTGAATTGTACTTCTTCTGTTTGCAGATTCATAGGGTTTCCGTTTATTGCGCCACATTCAATATACGCACTTTCTTTTAGCTTCAAATCTGTACCCCCGAAACCGTATAATTGTGAAACGCTCGAAATGAAATCATCTGATAGGTCTTTTTGGTAAGTTAATTTCATGCCTTTGGGATAAGTATGAAAAGTTCTGAAATCATTATTTGTGATGCCCCGCATATTGCATTTGATTTCAAGGCAGAAACCAACATTTTTCCCTTCATTACAGGCAGCACACTCCAAAATAATGCTGCCAAATAGCTTCTTCTTTGTATTGATTATGTCAAATGAAAAATCAACAAAATCATCATCAGTTTGCGTTAATTTACAATACTGTTGCATTTACTATACCTCCACAAATGTCGATTTGTCAAGCAGTTCATCCGATCAATTATCAAAACCATTATACCATATCCGCAAGGAAAAATCAAATAGAAAATCAAAAGAAAGGACAACAAACCAATGAGAAAGAACAAGAAATCCTGTTCCATCTCCGAATTTTGCAGGAACAACAATTTCCGAACGCTTGAGTTTTACAAAATGTTGAGCAGACATCCGGAGCTGGCAAGAAAAATGAAAGCCAATTCCGCAGGGGAACGTGTGCTTGACGAGGAAGCAATGATGACAGCAAGGGCAATTCTTCGAAAAGAGAAAATCGAGGACAGACGGAAGCGTTCTGCTGCCGATGCTGCCAACGAGATAAATACTCTTGCTGTTCAGATCGAAGAATTAAGAAAGGAGGTCCGCAGGCTCAAATGTGAAAATCAAAGACTGAAAAAAGTTATCGTATCACTTAGAACAGAAATAAGAAAACAAGACGAGGTGTAATTATGCCAAAGAAGAAAATGAGCTTAAAGGAATTTACCGAACGCTTTGAGTGCAGCTACTCGGCGGCAGGCATACGGCTGAAAAAGCTGCTTGCAAATGACAGGAAATTTGCTAAACACGTTACCCGAAAAGGCAGAATGTATCTGCTTGACGAATATGCGGCGGAGCTTCTCAAACCGAAAACAGCAAAGAAAAATTCTGTATCAGACTGTGACATCGAAAAGCTGAAAGAGGAACAGCAGCTGTTAGCGGAAAAGCAGAAGGCTATCTCCGAGAAAATCAGACAGAGGGAGAATGAGCTTCTGAACCGCAGGAACGAAAAGATAACCGAAGCGGTTTACAAGGTTCTGGGCAGGGAGTATATGCACGATGATGAAAAACGCATTTACGAATATCTTGCAGGCTGTGACGATTTCAAAATCTTTATGAACAGCAAAACGGAAGAAACGGAGAATGACAATGGTGTACTTTAAGAAAGGTGGCGGCTCCTGTTTTGAGGAGATTCTCATACGGGAAATGGAGAGGAGTGAGAAAATGAGAAAATACAAACAGGCTGTAAAGCTAATTGCAATCATTTCTGCAATTTGTACAGCGGTGGCAGCTTCGGCTTTTGTGATAAGTCGAGCAGCCCGGAAAAAGAAGGCGTGAGCTATGAAAAGACTGCTCATAGAAGAAATTGAAAAGCTGGACAGGAACTTTCTTACTCCCTCAGAAGCTGCAAAGGCAATGGAAATTTCAATGTCCACATTTTATAGGAATTATGAAAATATGAAATTCCCGACCATCCGATTGGGGAAGAGGTTACATATTCCGAAAGATGCTTTTCTCGATTTCTTACGATATGGAAAAACGGAGGATAAGTAGTTTTGATTTTTGCAGATAGTGACGGAGTAACAACCGTCTGTTATGGAAAAGTGCAGGAGTGGGACGATCGCAGCGAAGCAAGAAATTTTTTTCTGAACGCTATGATGAATTCCGAGGGTGCGGAACGAGAGAGATACGCCAACATATATTTTGGGATAATCAGAGGTCAGGACTACTGCACAGATACCGAAACCGATTGAATGTTTTTTCAAAGAGCATCGTTTCCCGGCAGTTTTTAGTGAAAAGTGCGATTTTTCCGAGCTGCTGGGGGGCGGAATCGTCGGTGCGGAGGGGTAGGGGGGCAGATACCCGCAAGCGTTGAAAAGATACGTATCTTTTCGAATAATCTGCCGACAAAGCAGATTCTACTAAGGGGAAAACCCCCTTAAACCCTTAATAAAATAACTTGATATGGAGGATAGAATTTTGGCATTTCGTAAAGAAACTATAAGAAAAGAAGTAGGATTTTCAAAAGAAGAGTGGGAGATTGTTTGCAAGAAAGCGAAGTCGGCAAGGCTGCGGACAGGCACTTACATTCGCAGAATGTCGGTCAAGGGAGAAATCAAATATTACGAACTCAAAGAGCTTGTAACTTTGAAAAGAGCTTTCCTCTCCATCGGCAACAATCTCAATCAGATCGCAAAGGTTGCAAATGAGTCAGGTTCGGTTTATCAAAAAGACATCGAGGACTTGCAGGAGGAATTTCAGAACTTGTCTTCATAAGATAAATGTGGTATAATAAAAGAAGAATGAGATATACAAGTGATATGACGGAAAGTCAATGGGAAATAATAAAACCAATATTACAGGAAGCAAAATACAGGAGCTTGGAAGAAAAGCGAGAACAGATAAATGCGGTATTTTACTTGGTGAAAACAGGGTGTCAATGGAGGAACCTGCCAAAAGATTTTCCTAAGTGGAAGACCGTATATAGCTTCTATAGAAGAGCTTGTCTGAATGGAATATGGGATAAAATACAGAAAGCACCGGTCAAAAAAGTTCGTTTGGCAAAAGGTAGAAAAGAAGCTCCAAGCTATGCTTTGATTGATTCACAAAGTGCTAAAACAGTATCATCAAATGAAAACCGAGGATATGACGGAGGAAAAAAACAAAAGGACGAAAGCGGCATATAGTAACAGATACAATGGAAAATCTGCTTTGTGTGCACGTCCATGCCGGCAACATTCACGATACCAAGGGCGGAGTATATACTTTTGAAAAGCTTTATATCGTTATCCCACACTTATTGGCGTTCGTGCCGATCAAGGATACAGGGGTACTTTTAAAAACACGTTTGAAATTTTTCACAATTTAAAAGTTGATATTTCTCCGCGAATAAAAAATGAATTTGAAATTCAGCCTGTTCGTTGGGTAGTTGAACGAACATTTGGCTGGATGACTTGGTCTAGGCGTTTGTCAAAGGACTATGAAATTAGGCCTTTTTACCAAGAAAATATTTGTATTATTTCCAATTTGCAAACCATGTTGCGTCGATTTTAGCTTGTGAAGACAAGTTCTTAGTCTGTTAGACCTTTTTAGTGTCTCATTTACTCCATTGGAGTTGGTTGGATGCTTTATTCTATTTTAGCATTTGGCTTATTTATGGGTAAAGGCGGGGGTGGGTTTGACGGGTACGTTCAAATCCGAACTCTTCACAGGGTTCGGATTTTTTTGTGTTTTATCCGGGGAAGGCTGTGTTTGGTGTGATTGTCAGCAGATAATAAGAGTGCCCAAGTTTGCCTTGGGCACCGGAATTTGCTTTTCCTTTGAATTTTGAATACATTTTTTAGAAATTGCCAATAAGAGTTTCAAATATTTCGATAAGTTTTTTGGATTCGGAGTCATCAGGAAATAAACCTTGATAATCTCTGTCGGAAAAAATGATATTATATTTATCACAGTCTAATGGATAACTGCCTATATCCATTGAGGCATTTTCAGAAAAATCCCACAGGGCTTCAATAAATCTGCGTGCGGTTCGTCCTTTGACGATCTTACTTGTATTCGTTACGTTGTTAATGACCTTAGTATCCTTGACAGAGTTGATAATTATCGAATATTTTCTTGATATTTCGGGACCTGTGATTCTGTATTTATGTTCCTCATAGGTAATGTGAGAACCAAGTTTTGCGATAACATCGGAAATACTCGTGATTGCAGGAGCAGTAGAAATCCATCTGTAATTCATATAGAATGGAACATTAGAACAGCCGTACTCTGTGAAAAGCACGATAATAACAGCAAGCTTACCTGTAAAATATACATCGGCAAGAGTATCTTCAATCGTGTCTATAAATTCAGGATTGCAGAAGTCTGTAGTTATCAGGATAGTTTTCTCATCTCCTCCAACTGTATTGAGTGAATGAGCGTACCCCGAAAGGCTTTTTATTAAGGACCCCATTCTCATTCCATATCTGAAAATGGCGTGCATATAGGGGAAAACATCGGTAGTTTTTTGGCCGTATGGATATGTGTTTATATCCGGAGAGATTTTTTTGTCTTGAAACATATCGTCAATGTTGTCAGCAATACATTTGCCTGATACTATTTTATCAAGAAGGCAAGACAATGGAACAGGATCCGAACACACTCTTTCGATTTGGTCAAAAAGATCACTGACAGATCTTCCTTGTGCTTCTGCTGATAAGCTGTTTATGGAAGACTGTGTTTCTCTGTCCGTAAATATGCTCATTTTTTATACTCTCCTTTGATCGGGTATTTTGTTGTTATGAGAAAAATCATTAAGTGCATCGATAACCTTGTGATAAATAAGCTTGTTCGGACATCGGCTGAAATCTGCAAATATCTCGATTCCCGATTTGTAAAAATGTTCTGCAATCGCAGCGGCACAGCCTGCACTCCTGCTCTGACCATAATCGCATTGACAGACAATATCTCTGCCGCTGTTATATGCATCATAGATGAACTGAGCCAGATCATCTGCAAAATCAAATGTACTGCTGTATTTCTCGTATTCACGCTCAGACCATACATCAATATCATCATAAGGGCAATAGTAAACGTCACTGCATATATCCTCGTATTTTATATGCTCTGTTTGGGGATCATAAAAGCTGATGACAGATGTGTTTTTGGGAAAATTTCCGCTTCTTATGGCTTTTTCAGCATCTTTTCTTGAATAGATAATTATATCATTCATTCAGTTATATTATCTCTTCGTCATTATCATTCAGTATGACAATGTTCTTGTCGGGGCAAAGAGTTTTCAGCATATCCGGCTCGTCTGTATGTATTGGGATTATCTTTTCGGGTGCAGTTTTTTCAATAACCATTCTGATATCTTCGTGGGAAGCGTGGCCGCTTGTGTGAAGCGGCTCCCAGCGGTCTGCAAGCTCAAGAAAAGACGGAATAGTGCTGTCGGGCTTTGTGCGGTAGCCGTCCCACATTGAATAAAGGATAATGCTTTCCGATTTATTGAACTTCTGAACTATTTCCCTGAAGCGTCGGTTATCTCTTACTGCCATTACAAAGCCATGTTCAATAAATCTGTCAAGTATCTTATCGCTGTAAATGGTCTTTTTAATATTCTGATAGAACTCGGAATATTTGCCCCAATGCTTTTCTACGGATTCCAGCAGCTGATACTGATAGCTGTCACACAGAAAATATTTACCTGTAGGAACAGCCTTTGACAGCGCACATATCCTGTCAAGATTGGTTGATGCGCAAAGTACAAACACGTACTTATACTCATCTATATATTCTTTGACCTTTTTTTGCAAGTCATATTCGGTCACAGGAACAGTATCGGGGCGGCTGAGTGTCGTGCCCTCAATCACAAGGGCATCGACTTTTCTTACAAGCTTGTCCATAATTTTCGGAACAGCCTTTCCCCTGAAACCGTGAGTTCTGAAATCGCCTGTGTAAAGCAGCTTTTTGCCGTCAGCTTCAATGAGGAACATATAGCTGTCGCAGGCGGAGTGGTCGATTGAAAACGGTGTTATATGAATATCGCCTATCGTAAATTCAACGCCCGGTTCAAAGGTTTTTATTGAATTTATACGTTCTTCAAGTTCATTTGTGTTTTTTCTGCTGTGCTGTGATGAAAGCAGCATAATATCCTTTGCAAGAGGACCGGCATACAGGGGAATATCCTTTCTGACACGATCCATCTGTCCGATATGGTCACCGTGATAATGGGTAAAAAGCACAGCGTCACAGCTTCCGTTTTCATCAGTTACTCCGGGAATGACAAGGGGTTCCGATCTGAAATCGGGGTCGAGTGAAAGCTCATCGCCCATATCAATGATAATACGGGTATTGTCCGTGCTTATTTCGGCAGCAATGCCTCCTATCTGATGAGTACCTCTGTGTATCTTTATTTTCATATGCTCTTCCTCCTGCAATACTTTTTATGATAATTATATCATATTGCTGCGACAACGTGGTGGCATAGTGAGAATTTTATATACAAATTTTTTGATTGCCCTGAATGTCCGATCTGTAAATATATCCGAGCTTTATAGTATCGTTATCGATCGGAAGCTCCATACCGCCGAAATTTGTTTTGGCATTTGCATCGTAAGGCATTACAACAATTGCTTTTATTTCGAGTTTCTGAGGGATATTTCCTCCGAAGCCAAAGAATTTCCACCATTTTTCTCCGCAGTCACTTTTCAGAAGCTCACGGATAAAGGTTGCATAAGCCACAGCCTGATGCATGACCTTTTCGGGAGGTTCACTTTTTGAATAGCTGTCTTTGAGTTCGAGAACGGCGAGCTTTGTGCCTTTTCCGCTTCCCATACGGGCAAGGATATCAATTCCGCCGCCTGAGTGCTTTGAATTTGAATACTCGATATTTGCTGTTCCGTTTTTTGCAGTGCTTGCTTTGATAGCTGTGGGCATCTGAAAACGTGCGCCCGTATTGCCCATCATTACAGGCTGAATATTAAGTATCTCTTTCCCTGCCGAGCTTTTCTGTGAGTAGTTTTTCAGCAGCTCACATTCCATATCGTGTTCGGGCTGACCGAGAGCCTTTTTAACAGCACTGTCCGACTGTATTTTATTTTCAAGATCGAGATATATTTTACGGAAATCCTTGGCTTGCTCACTGTGCCAGCTCAGCCATTGGTCGATATTACTTTCGTTATAGCATTCGCAATGATATTGTAGTATTTTTTCTGCTTCTATATTCATGCCAGTTGCTTTAAGAGTTTTAATAATATTTGAGGGGGCTTTAATTGCTGTGAAAACCTCTTTGTCCAGATCGTTATAGACCAGAATTTCAGCAACGCTCTGACCGTGAAATCTGAGTTCAAAGTATGTTCTGATAGAGGAGCATTCATTAACCGCTGTTGACAGACGCATATAAAGATGAAATGGTGCAGGAACACTAAATTGCTTCTGAGCCTTTGCAAACCTTTCCAGCTTTTCATCAGTAAGATTTGTCATATATCTGTCGTAACGAGTTTTCCATTTTTGGTCATTTGATAAGGAATTCCGTACTACTTTAATTGTAGATATGTAATCTTCCATAAAAAACGCCTCCTTGGTTTTGATATGTTTATTGATAATATTATAAATCATTTGTATTCATATGTCAATAATTATGGAGTATAGTGTAAAAACTTGATTTTTGTTGGATTTTTGTGTTATAATGAAAAAAATTTTATATGCCACCACGTTGTCGTGAGAGTATGGTATAATTAAATAAAAGCTATCAGAAAGGCGGAAAAATATGAAAAGTGAAAATATGGAAAAGGAAAATATAATAACAACCTTTGGACTTACCGATGAACAAAACGGCTTCGTCAGGGCTTGTTCCCCGACAAAAGAATGTGAACTCAGAGATTACAGCGCTCATTGTGAAACGGATCTGCTCGCACAATACAGTACGGTTCTTATCTTAAATTCCGAAAAAATGTCAGAGGAAGGCAGGACCATGCTTTGGAGTTTTTACAAGGAATTGAACATGGCATTTGAAGAAACAGTAATATGGCTGGGAGAACCGATGTCATCAGATAATCTGGGTAAAACATTCAAGTGCTTTGATTGTTTTGATGAAGTAAAAGATAAGTTGAAGAAGCTCCTGCTTGATGCCTATAAATGTGAAGACCGTGCAGTGGAGTATTCACGAATACTCGAAAAAGGGCTGATGGTGTTAAGCCTTATAAGAAATGAACCGGGAATAAGTATCAAGGAAATATGCGAGAAAACGCAGCTGAATAAACGCACGGTGCAGAGATATATAGAAACGCTGCGGACTGTGGGAGAATCAATAGTATATGACCGAAAAACACACGGCTATTGCTTGGAGCATGGGAAATCATTGGTATATGGAGATTATTTCAATGAACAGAAATAAAATGTTAGGTCTGATTCTGTCAATGGATATGGCATCAAAAAATAGAAAAAGGAGCGGTAATATGGCAGCTTTATATGGAAAGAAGCGTTGTGCATCCTGTGAATATTGGAGCGGTGTAAGGGCACCTGATGCCTGTGCCGAGCGTTCAAAGTGCGGCGCAAATGAGGACGGACTGTGCAACAATACAAAGGCATCATTTTACAAAAGAAAAACCAAGGCTGATTACAGCGGCTGTACCAAATGGGAAAAGTGGAGCAAGCTTACAAAAATGAGATGACTGATAAAAGAGATGAGGTTTTTGAGGGGGTGCAGGGGGAAAGCCTGCCCATCGGAGAGCGCCTGTACTTATGATATAGCCGCTTGCGGCGGTGACTACTGCTCCTCACAGAGCAGTCGGCAATGTCATAAGTACTATTGCGTTAGTTGTGGCACAGCCACGACTAAAACGGCGGCGAAGCCGCCTTCGCCGCTTTGCGACAGCAAAGCGCGGATAGCTCCCGACAGGAAGCAAAAAAAGCAGTTCTCGATACCGCATAGTGAAATGTGGTGTCGAGGACTGCTTTTGTATTTAGCTGTGCAGACTGAGATTGTGCATAATAATATGATGTTCCACCGGAACATTTCAAGAAATTTACCGCTGTTCATATAGTGAGTCTGAATAATAAACTGTGTAAATGCCAAAAATAACCACAAAGAAATTTGGAGGTAAATTGGTATGAAAAACAGAAATCACGGATTAAGCGAAAAGGAAATGGAGCTTGTTCAGCTTCTGGTGGCAGACTGTGAAACAACAGGAGATATTCAGGCAAAACTGAAAAAGCTGTTTGCAGGAACTATCGAGCAGATGCTTGAAGCTGAGATGGACGAACATCTTGGCTACGAGAAAACTCTGCTCTCGGCAACAATTCCGGAAACAGCAGAAATGGATATGGCAAGAAAACTATCACCAGCGATTACGGCGAATGTGAAATATCTGTTCCCCGTGACCGCAATGTTGAATTTGAGCCTAAAGTCATCGAAAAAAGACAGACTCACACAGATGAAATTGAACAAAAAATCATGGCAATGTACGCAAAGGGAATGTCCCAGCGTGACATTGAAGATACGCTCAGAGAAATCTATGGTGCAGAAATTTCTCAGGGACTTGTTTCCCGAATAACCGACAAAATTCTTCCCGAAGTAAATGACTGGCAGAACCGTCCTCTCGACAAAATTTACCCAGTAGTTTTCTTTGACGGAATTGTTTTCAATTCAAGAAAAGACAACAAGATCATCAGCAAATGCGTGTACTTCGTGCTTGGTATCAATATGGAGGGACAGAAAGAAATTCTGGGCACATGGATATCAGAAAATGAATCCGCAAGCTTCTACGCAAGTATATGCTCAGATATGAAAAACCGTGGTGTTACGGACATTTTCATAGCCAGCTTCCATTCGGAAGATGATGTCACAGATAATCTGACAGGACTTTGCGATTCAATAAATGCGATATTTCCAAGGGATAGATTTACAATATAAGTGCAAAACCCGAAAAAACAAAAATTTGCGATTAGTATCAAATTTTCACACAAAAATCCCGATACGAAAAATTCCGTATCGGGATACTGATTTAATTTGTCCTAAGTGTTTTTCTACGCTTTTTTTCTTCATACATAAGCTTGTCGGAATATCGGATAAGCTCATCAAAGCTCGGCTTTTCACCGTTTTGGGTTATGTAGATTCCAACGCTTGCAGCTATTTTATAAGGCTTTTCCGAGCGTTCGTTTACGCAGTCAAGCTCTTTATATAGCATACCTCTTATGTTATTTTCAGTACCGCAGCAGGGAAATACAGCCATTATCTCATCGCCGCCGAAGCGTGTGCAGGCAGCATTTGGCGGACAAACTCTTTTTAAAGCCTGTGCCGTATTTTTTATGGCAAAATCGCCGTTATCGTGACCGTACTTGTCGTTTATGGCTTTCAAACCGTCAAGATCGCACATAATCACCGCCAGTGAATTGCTGCCCAGACCACGAAGTATGTTTTCATACTCGATAAGGAAGCCGTGTCGGTTGAAAAGCCCTGTCAGAGCGTCGATCCTTGATATCTCATCGACCTTGTTAAGAAGATAATGCTGGTGACGAAGGTTTCTCAGTCCCCCAAGAGCATTGTTCAGCATATTGACTGTCTGCGGAATCTTGTAGTAATTGCTGGGTATATAGCTTGAAAAATGATAACAGGTGTATCCCATCGGTACACCCAGATAGCTGAGTGCGGTAAAAATTAAGCAGCGTCCGATAAAGCCGTTCATATTCGGGATAATATCTCTGCCGTCCATATTATAAGGAATGAATTTTTCTCCAACACTCTTCTTCAGGTCAATATCGTCGCTGTCATAGAGAACGAACATTTTGTTTCTAAAGCGCATTTGGATCTTTTCCTCAGGATTTACCGATTCATCTATACATTCACTTTTGATAACACAGGTCATTGCATACATAAGATCGTCTTTACGCATTTCATCGGCGATATCCGCAAAGCTTTTACATTGCTGTATGCGTTCGCTGATGTTCGAGAGAATGATATTTTCATCCTGAAAGCGGTAAAACTTATTCATAAGCTCGTTATACGAAGCTGAAGAATTGAACTTCATTCTGTGTTTTTCACTTTTGCAGCCGCAGGATTCGTTGATTATCAGTTCAGGAAACAGAGGAATATTTTTTGCCGCATATCCTTCTGAAAAAATTGTATTTACTGCATGGCATATTTCTTTAGCATTGGTCAGAGGATAGATGCCTGAGGACGAAACAGTGGGGTCTGCGCTGTATATTGTTTCAATTCCGTCAAATCCCGTAATCGCAACATCGTCCGGCACAGAAATGCCTTGATCCTGAAGATAGTTTGTAACCGCAACTGCCATTTGATCGTTGGCGCATACAATAGCTCTCGGGAGCCTGTTTTCTTTTATCAGCTTTTTGACAGCGTCAATGGCAGGCACCGACCAGTAATCGCCGTAGCTTACCATACTGTCGTCAAACGGGATATTATTTTCGGAAAGCACATTCCTGAAAGCCATGATACGTTCATCAGAATAATATTCACCTTTGACTCCCGCTATCATGTGAATATTTGTGTACCCGTGGTACTTTACCATATGGGAAACGATATCAGCAAAACCGTCACCTCTACGATACTCAAAATTGATACAGTCAGAGATATTTTCTCCCAGAGATATTACCGGAAGCCCCATTTCTCTGTATTTCTGCGCTAAAGCTTTGCAGAAGTCATAATTCCCGAAACGATCAGACTGAATAATAACCACATCGCAGAAGGAGGGGTCAATCAGATCAAAAACAGCTGTTTCTGCACTGCTGCTGTTTTTGTCAGGTCTTGAAATGCAGTTATATACAAATAAACGGCAGCCGATATTACCCAGCTGCCCGTCCAGTTCGTGAATCAGTTCAAAACATTCTCTGTCCTGGATACGACAGATACAAAGGGCAGCTATCTTATATTTTCCTATCATGTTAATCGCCTCATAATTCAGGTCTGATATAAGAACCCGTCTTCACAAGCATATGCGCACGTCTTTTCGGCAAATTTTGCCGCAGACTGCGTTAAAAATCCTTGCCGGGCGAAAGCCCGCCTGCGGATTTTTGCCTACTCTGCAACAAAATTATGCTCGAAAATCCGCACACATTTCTTATGAAGACAGGTTCTAAAAAGCAAAAGAATTTTTAAAATCGGTATATTATTTTATTATATCATATCCCTAACATTGTGTCAATCAACTTTAGCGTATAAATGACGGAAAACGGTGGTGTGAAATAACGGATCCCCCCGCAGATCTTGCAGGGGGATATCGCATAGAACAATGTTAAACGGGAATGATCTCCCAAAGCTGATTTGCCTGTCCGTTGTAATCCCACTGGATTATATTGGCGTTATCTTCTGAGGAGATACCGGAAACATCAAGAGCCTTTCCGCTGTTTCTGTTAATGATCTTCCAGCAGTCATCTACACGGATAATGCTCCATTCCTGATTTGCTCCGCCGCCGTACTGCCACTGCTGAACGTTTGCTCCGTTGTTGCAGGAAACTCCTTCAACATCCAGCACCTTTCCGCTGGCATAATTTTCGATCACATAATATCCGTTATCAAGCTTTTTAAGGTACCATTTCTGATTGTTATATCCGTTATAGGTGTACTGAAGCACATTTGCACCGTTATCGGGTGAGCCCCAGTAAAGGTCCAGTGCCTTGCCGCTGTTCTTGGAACGAAGCATATAAAGTTGATTGCTGTCAAACTGTCCATCGGAGGAAGGCGCAGACGGCTCCGAGGGAACAGAAGGTTCAGCGGGGCCGGCGGAGGGCTTTGTATAGGATATCCAGTCATACTGAGCAGTAAGGGGTGCGACCCCGTTGTATCTGTTCAGCCAGCTATCAACGCCTGTACCGTTCCATATATTCATCATGATTTTCCCGGGAGTTGAGGGAATATCTTTCGTGGCAGTATATACAGGCTTTTCATCAACATACCAGGTAATACTGCTCTCGCCCCAGTAAAAACCGTAATGGTGGAAACCTTCCGAGGCATCAAAGCCCAGATCATAAAGATATTCGTGATTTCCAACGCCGTTTGTATAGTAATTGAACTGTACCTTTGTGGTATCCTTGCCGAGAAATTCAATATCTATCTCGTCCCATACCGTGCCATCGGTGGGTCCTGTATATGTAAAAAATGAACTTACAATACCATCGTTTTTGGCAGGCTTCATACTTACATCATACATTCCGTAACCGAAGGTCTGATTGGTTCGGCATTCACCGCCTGTATATCCGCTCCAACCGTTTCCGTAAATTGAGAGGTTCAGCTTGCCGTCCGAAAAGCCGACATTTGCAGAGCTCCAGGTACAGTCAAACATTCCGCCGTTTGACCAGCCGTCAGCGATCTGCATTTTATCTGTATCATAAGCATCAAAGCCTTCACCGAAATATTCGCCGTCAAACTGAGCCGAGTATGCACTTACAGATGTGATACATATTGCTGCAGCCGATGCCGCTGCAATGAGCCTGATGAAAAACTTTTTCATTTTAATACAACCTTTCTTATTAAATAAAACTACGCCAAATAATCGTATGTCTGCTTATGATTTAAAGCTTGAGGATAATGCTGTCAAGAATATTGATGCGGTATATCATCATCAACTTTACACCCCCTCTGTTTTATTTTTTCGATCACACTGCCTTTGGGTTTGTATTTTTAATATACCTTTATTTTACGAAAAATAATATCAGTATTTTGATTTCATTGTCAGGATTTTGTTGTATTTTGGAATATGCAATAAATTGTTTTGTAATATTGATAAAAAAATATGCACAACATCCAAAATAGTATATGCGAATTATTATTCATTTTTTTACATAACAAAACCGCCGTTCCCAATGTATAGGAAAACGGCGGTTTCAAATTATTCAGCATATCTCATTCATCAAAAGGAACGAAGGAAATTGACTCGTATTCTGCGGTAAGAGGCATATGACTGTCATCAAAAGCATTAAGCCAGCCGTCCACACCGGTTCCGCACCAGGCATTCATCATTATTTTGCTCGGGGTAACGGGTATATTTTCCGTTGCGGTATAGGCTTCCTTACCGTCAACGAACCACACTATCTTATCCTTATGCCACTCAAAGGCATAATCGTGAAAATCCTCGGAAGCGTCAAAGCCAAGGTCATAAAGATACTCGTGATTTCCCTTGCTGTCGGTGAAATAATTGAACTGCACCTTTGTTGTGTCCTTGCCAAGAATTTCAATGTCTATCTCGTCCCAGGGATTATTGTCTGAAGGTCCTGTATAGGTGAAAAAAGAGGAAACAACACCGTCATTTTTTATTGCTTTCATTCTGACTTCATATCTGCCATAGCCGTAAAAATCCTTTGAACGGTATTCCGCACCCGAATAAGGCACACTGCCGTCCTTTTTGTCCTTGTCGATGATAAGCTGCATTCTTCCGTTTTCAAAGGTGCAGTTTTCCTTGCGCCATGTGACGTTGAACATACTTCCGTTGCACCAGCCGTCGGCACACTCAAAAAGCGATGATGCACCCTTTGTCAGGTCAACATCTGAAATGCTCTCAGATTCTGTGACAGCAGATGTCTCCGAAACGGCTGCTGTTTCTGAGGATTCGGGTTTTTCGGAGGTTGTTCCGCAGGAACAGAATATTGCAGTGCAGGAGATCAATGCGGCAATAATGCAAAGTATATTTTTCTTTTTCATATTCAAAAAGTCCTTTCCGTAAGATTTATAGTTATATTGTACTTTTCTTACAGCTCAAAATATATCACAACTTTGCGTATCATATCATTTTTTTGCACTGTTTTGCTTTATATTTCCCCAGCTGTCACGGTAATATTTCTTTCTGAACTCGTTGGGGGTCATTCCCGTGTATTTTCTGAAAACACTTATAAAATGGCTGTGAGATGTAAATGCAAGATAATTCCCGATGTCCGCAGGGGGATAATCGGAATATTTCAACATATTCTGAGCCGTTTCAACTCTTTTTACGGCAATATATGTGCTAAGTGAAACTCCCACTTCTTTTTTGAAAAGCCGTGATATATATGAGGGGCTGAGGGAGACATATTCCGCAATTTCCGTCTCGTTTATCTTTGAATGCAGATGATCATAAATATAGTCCATTGTCATTATGACAGGCTTGGAATACACATCTGCCGTGGCGAGTCTGTTCATCTGTCGGGTAAATTCAAGGACGGCTTCCTTGTGAAGAGCATGGATATCCTTTTCGGTCATACATATGTCTGCTTTCAGAATATACAGATCGCTGAGAGTATAAGCCGTCTCCATTTCCATTCCGCCCTCAACGCAGAAACGGGTTATCAGAGCTATTGTGACAATAAAATGATATCTGAGATTTCTCAGAGGGTCGTTTGACAAAATTCCCGCTCCGCTTCCACCGAGAGGTGTCATTACCCGCTCAACACCATCGACATCGCCTTTTTTTACGCATTCGTAAAATTCAAATTCCTTTTCAAAGGGCGAATGTCTGAACCCATATTCTCTGTTAAGAAAAGCTTTATATGAAAGTTCCTTTTCTGTTTGTGACATCTTACCACCTCACATTTTATTATACAGCATACCGATAAAAATTACAACAATCTTTTGATAAAAAAAGCAAAAATGTGATATTTATTATGCAAGAAATATGTTTAAATTAAATTACAATAAATCACGGCACAAACATAAAAGGAGTTGTTCATTATGAAAAATGTCAATAAAGCGATAGCATTTATCTCTGCACTGGCACTGATGGGAACAGTGACAGCCTGTGGAAGCACCGACAGCGGTACATCATCAACATCAGCCGAGACCTCTGCCACCACCGAGACTACTCCTGCCAAGGAGCTTGATGAAGAGGACAAGGCAGCGGTTGCGGAAATGGACACGGGAGATGATGAAAAGCTTGAAAACGGTACTGTAAAGTGGCTGTCCTTCTGGGATCTTAACCCTGCAAACGGCAAGCCCAAATCCGTTGAGCTGGAGCTTTTTGAGACAAAGTACGGCGGAAAGATAGAGTATATACCTACTACATATGAGACCCGCTACAGCGACCTTTCCACACAGGTACTGGGCGGCACATCCCCCGACCTTTTCCCTGCCGCTGATCTTGACACCTTCCCGGGAAAGGCTATTGCGGGAATGTTTGAACCCTTTGACGATTATCTCGATTTTGACAGCGACCTCTGGAGCAGCGGTGCAAAAAAGCTTTCAGATGAGCATACTCTGGGCGGCAAGCATTATGTTGCCGTGGTTTCAACAGATGCAGGCTGCGTATGTATCTACAACAAGAAAACTATCAGTGAAAACGGTCTGCCCGATCCTGCCGAGCTCCTTGCCGAGGGCAACTGGAACTGGGATACTTTCAAGGATATGTGCGTGGAATTCACCGATCCCGAAAACAAAAAGTACGGCTTTGACGGCTGGTGGTTTGAGATAAACCTCCTGCTTACAACAGGAAAGCCGGTTATTGACATGAAGGACGGCGTTATAACCAGCAATCTTATGAGCGCTGAAATGGAACGTGCTGAAAACTTTATGCTTGACATGAATAAGATGCAGCTTCCTCTTCCTAAGGCAGAGTACAACTGGGTAGAGCAGCCCCAAAGAATCGCAGAGGGTACAACACTTTTCTATCCTTGTGGTGTATGGGCGCTTTATGAGGCTGACCTTTCAAAATTCGGCGAGCAGGGTGATATAATGTTCGTTCCCATGCCCAAAGACCCCAAGGCTGACGAATACTACCTCCCCTCAGGCGTTGATGCTTATGCACTCTGCAAGAGCGCACCCAATCCCGAGGGAGCTGCGGCATTTATGAAGTGCAAGCTTATGGCTGTTGGCGATGAAAAAACCCAGGAAATCGCTGAAAAGCAGTACAGAGAGGATTACGGCTGGACTGACGAAATGATAGATATGTGGCACACAACAAAGGAGCTTACCAACGAAAATCCTGTTATCGACTTCTATGCAGGCACATCTTCAGACATATATGACCTTGTGCACAATCCCATCAAGGACGCTTCCTACAACGGCAAGGAGTGGTCAACAACACGTGATGAGATAAGCAGTGCCGTTCAGAATGAAATTGATGCACTTAATAAGGAAATTGAAGAAAACTTCTGATTTTCAAATAAACGCACGCATTCTTCATAAGAGGAATGCGTGCAAACCTATTGATGAAAGGAAATACCGTATGACTGAATTTACAGGCTACAGAAAAGGCGTAAACTTAGGCGGCTGGCTTTCACAGTGCTGCCACACAAAGGAGCATTACGACAGCTTTATCACCGAGGAGGACATCAAAGTGATATCGGGATGGATGACAGATCACGTCCGTCTCCCTATTGACTACAATCTTCTTGAAGATGAAAACGGAAATTTCAATGAAGAGGGCTTCGGCTACATAGACAATGCTGTAAAGTGGGCTAAAAACTATGGACTGAACATCATAATCGACCTCCACAAGACCGCAGGATTTTCTTTTGACAAGGGTGAAAATGAGACGGGATTTTTTGAAAGTCCTGCATTGCAGGAGCGTTTTTATAAGCTTTGGGAGCATATTGCGAAGCGTTATGCGGTAAGCGACGGAAGCATTGCATTCGAGCTTTTGAATGAAGTTACCGAACAGAGCTATAAGGACATCTGGAACAGTATTATAAAAAACTGCATTGAACGTATCCGCAGAATTGCCCCTGACACATATATCCTTGTAGGCGGCTACTGGCAGAACAGCCCCGATGCGGTGCCCGACCTTGAAGTTCCCTATGACGACAAGGTAATTTATAATTTCCACTGCTATGACCCACTTATGTTTACTCACCAGGGAGCATACTGGGTGGAAAATATGGACAAAAATTTCAGGCTGCCATTTGACGATGTTGAGCCTCCGATCACTCCTGAATTTTTCATTGAAAGGTTCAGCAGGGCATATGATGCCGCAAAGGAGAACGGAACTGTTTTATACTGCGGCGAATACGGCGTTATCGACCTTGCCAAGCCTGAGGACGCTCTCAAATGGTTCAAGGCGATAAACACAGCTTTTGACAGGCTGGGAATATCCCGTGCGGTATGGAGCTACAAAAAGATGGATTTTGGTATTTCCGACAGCCGTATGGATAAAGTAAGAAATGAACTTATACAGTATTTATGATGCCTGTAATTATCTTTAGCAATTCTGTTAAGTTCAAGTTGCCAAAGTTCTGATTTTATTCGTTTTTGATTGAATATGTGTTTTAGGTACTGATCAATGTTCTGTTGACATACTGAAAAGGAGGTTTATTGTTCCGGCAATAAACCTCCTTTAATCATAATCTGCTTTTTCGGAGCACTATAAATTGTAATCATACGAACAAGTAAAATACCGCATTTATCTGTTCTCGCTTTTCTTCCAAGCTCCTGTATTTTGCTTCCTGTAATATTGGTTTTATTATTTCCCATTGACTTTCCGTCATATCACTTGTATATCTCATTGTTCTTTTATTATACCACATTTATCTTGTGAAGACAAGTTCTTAAAAAGGCAATACGGTCACAGCTTGAAAAAGCAGCAGCGTAAATTTTACTGCATATTGTTAAAGTCATATCTCCAGATGACATATTCATCTTTTCGTGTGTGGTCGCCGACTACACGGCAATTAAACACCTTTCCTCCGCGGGCACATTCAAGGCAGACGTATCTTGGGTATCCAAGCTCATCATTGTCAATGGAATAGTAAAATGCTTTTCTGCTGTCGTTCATTATTTTTGTGGAATTAGGCTTGCCGAAATGTTCGGTAATATCGGAAACAGTCATTCCTTCGCTGAGAAATTCGGTGAAATCATCTTGTGTAAGCTCCCTTTCGGGGGTGAACATATATCCCATGGTCTCGCCGTCTATCAGCCTGTGGGTGTCTGGCTCGGGAATGATGTTGCAGTATATGCTCATATAGCCGTGGCTGAATGTTGATGCTTGCTTTGCTTCATCATTTTCAATACCGAACAGCGTGACACCGTTGTTTTCGGAGTTATGGTCATTCTGATTTATGCGTATATTGATATAGTACGTTTCTCCGTCAAGCTCACAGGTGTAGGCGTCGGAGGACGTTTGCTGAAGCTGGCACTCTGAAAGCCCCTGAGGATAATATGTGAAAAATTCTTCAACGGAATCATCAAACAAATCGGAATTTCTGTAGCTTTCCGAAAACATTGACCTGAACTGGTCACGGTCATTTTCATCTGCCAACTTTAGCATCTGCTGAACGGTGTCAATGCTGTTTGTCGATTCAGGTAGCTCATAATGATCGGGAGAGACAAGTTCATTAACTTTGCGAGAGATCTGAACAGCGTTTGTAACTATGGCTACAAGCATGAATGCCATTATAGCGATACCCGATATTTTCAGTATTATGGGCCAAGCCTTTTTCTCGTTTTCAGGCTTGCGATGACTTCTGAGCCCCCAGTAAAACAGGGCGAAGCCACCGGCGAGAATAGCTAATAAAATCACATAATACAGTATTACCAGGAAGATGATCAAATAAGTAAATCCAACAAATCCCATTTTGCACCCATATCCTTTTTATAGTCTGTTTAATATATTGTAAATTATATCATATATTCCGTGCTGTTTCAACATAATTCTGCAATCTTTTTATCTTTTGACTGAGAGCGGGGCGTGAAAGAGCCTCTGCCTTGACATACCAGCTCAAAAGTGCTATGATAATAGCAATAAATCAATGGAGGCGCAGTATGCAGAAAGAGATATTTCCTATTATCGGCAATGAAAAAGAGCTTCCTTTTTATGTGGTCGGAATCGGCATAGAGTGCTGGCAGTACCCTGTTAACAGAACAGGCGGATATGAATATCCTCAGCTTTTTGTGGCAAGAGAGGGCGAGGGCGAGGTCACTGTGGGCGGCGATACCTCAAAGATAACCCCCGGCACTGCATTTTTTATCCCCGCAGGCTGCCCACACGAATATCACTCCACCTCCGAATCGTGGATATTGGATTGGGTGTGCTTCAGCGGAACTTATGCTGTGAATATGCTGGAACAGTGGAGCCTTAACCGATACAGGTGCTGCGCAGGCTGCGATACGGAGCGTATGCACCGAATAATGTCAAAAATATATTACACAATCAAAAGTGACAAGCTTTACGGAAATCACTATGCCTCCGCCCAGCTGTACGACCTGCTCATCGAGTACAGAATGATAGCCGACAACAGACCATCATCATTCAGCTCGGGCAATACTGCGGCTCTGGCGTATGTGCTGCAGTACATTGAGGAAAAATATGCTTCCCAGATAAAGCTCGGCGACCTGGCGGAAACGGCAGGGGTCACAGAGCAGCATTTGTGCAGGCTATTCAAAAAGAATTTCGGGCTTAGCCCAATGGAGTACCTTACAAAGGTGCGTATCCAGCACGCAAAGGAGCAGCTTATTTATTCGCCGAAGACGATCGGCGAGATAGCTGTCGATACGGGCTTTCCCGACAGTTCGTATTTTGCGGTTGTTTTTAAAAAGCAGGAAAAGCTTACTCCTGGAGAATACAGAGGAACAAGATAGAGCTGTTGCACAAGTTGCAGCAGCTCTTTTTTGTTAAACAACACAGCAAAAAAATCCGCACAAATAAGCACAAAGGTAAAAAGTTTAGTCAACCTTTTCAAAGGTGGCAGGGGTCAAGTGGTGTTGAAGTCACTCTACGAAGCCACTGTTTATGAATTGCAGCTATCGTAGTCGAATGCACCTATTCCATTGAAATAAATTTCAATGGTCTGATGTCTTTTGTTATTCCCATCGTATATTGGTTTATGCACCAACACTTTGTCGATGAACTCCGACATGATCTCAGGAGTAAGGGAATCAATGTTTGTGTATTTATCTACAATAGCAATGAATCTGTCAGCATTAAGCTGTTTGCTGTCTGTGATTTCGATTTCTTTCGATATTGCAGACAGCTTATTTTTTATTTCTGCTTGCTCGCTTTCATATCCGGCGGCTAAAGTTGCTAAACGTTCCTTGCTCAGAGTACCAAGAACAGACTGCTCAAAAATTTTCTTGATAAGAATATCAAGTTCCTGTATTCTTTGCTCACAAAGTTGTTTGTCTTTGCGGAGCTTTTTCACATCGTAAGACGTTCTGTTCGCATAGCTCTGAATGGCAACATTCAAGAATCTTTCTCTATCATTTTTGACGATAGAAAAAACTTTTTGAAGCTCATTCAGTATTAGCTGATTGATAACACATTCTCTTATGTAGTGTGATGAGCAAAGTTCTGATGAACGTTTATATCTGCCGCAATGATAGCAATTCTTTTTCGGAAAAACAGTGCTTCTTGTAATGTACATTCTGCTGCCGCAGTCAGCACAAAAGATATAGCCGCCTAAAGGATCAGGCTCTCTGACTATCGGCACTTTTTTTCTGCTCTCCATTATTTTTTGGACACGTTCGTATGTGTCACGGTCAATAATCGGTTCTTGCGTATCAGGAAAAATAACATATTCACTTTTATCCAAATATATTTTTTTCTTGCTCTTATACGATACTTTTTTTGTTTTGAAATTGACCGTATCTCCTACATACTCTTGACGTTTGAGCATTTCCCTGATGGTTTTGCTGTCCCAAAGGCAAGGATCGGCAGGAGTTGCCCTTGCAGAGATTTTTCCATGTTCCCTTGCGTAAACAGACGGAACAAGGATTTTCTCGGAATGAAGATACTTTGCTATCTGAGAAGTTCCCTTTCCGTTCAGAAACAGTTGGAAGATTGTCCTGACATTCTGAGCAGCTTCTTCATCAACGATCCATTCCTTTGGATTATCGGGATTATGTTTGTATCCATAAATAACATTGTTGCAAATTCTCTCTCCCGACATTCCTTTATTATGAATGACAGACTTTACTTTTTTGCTCGTGTCCTTGACGTACCATTCATTCATAATATTTCTGAATGGTGTGAATTCGTTGTCACCCTTTACCGAATCGACATCATCATTTATAGCAATGAAGTGAATATTATTTTCAGGAAAATAAATTTCAGTATAATAACCGACCATAAGATAGTTACGACCTAAACGTGACATATCTTCTTGTGTCAAGTAGGGACTAAAAAAATTTTGAGAATTTACAAGCC
>ENA-UONT01000452-UONT01000452.1-human-gut-metagenome-genome-assembly--contig:-CS20-NODE-452-length-49340-cov-12.235386_pt1 | contig 49340 bp, 46 predicted proteins | sample MGYA00242459_ERZ724006 | MGnify/ENA metagenome assembly ERZ724006 | reverse complement strand
CTGTTTCTTGGATTCTTCTTTTTCTTCCTGTCCATTTTTATGGGTACAGTTTAAATCGAGCGTATTTCGACTGGTTTTCGTGTATGACGCACAAAATATAGCGATATGTAAAACAGCTTTGAACCGTTGCGGCGCAACGATTCAAAGCTGTTTTCTATGCTGCGGAGAGAATAGTAGTCAAATAGTAGTCTGAACAGATCAAATGTCATGAAGATCGGTTCAGCAGAGTGACCCTGTCGATAAACTCTTTCATGTCCTCGATGTAGGTATACGGCGCATATTCGGAATAGATTTCCGGCGAGTCCAGAATGACGATCTGTACCCCTTCTGCTCTCAGCGCCTCCAGCGTACCGGGCAGACAGCAAGCCTCATTTGGCGTCTTGCAGAGATAGGCAATGCACCCCTGCTGGTCGAACACTTTTGCAACAACGTATATTTTTCTATCACCCATTGGTGTCCACCTCCAATTCTTGCAAACGTTTCAGAAACTCCTGCTCGGTTTTGATCATGCCTGCAGTATATTCTTAATACACTTAATACAGTTTTTGCCCGATTTCCGAGCTCTTGTATTTGTAGACGTATTGATGGCTCCAGATGTTGAAGTAATAATCTTTACCGCACCATAGCTGTACCTCTATCGGATAGGCTAAATTGTCCCGCTGGTAATATAAGAACTCCTATTATTGTTCGCAGTATAACATGAAATAGCTGAAAATAAAAGAGATTTCATGAGCGCATGTGCCAATGCACCAGTCTGTATTTTTCAGTTGGTCATCGTCCATATCAAACAGCAGGCTGCGGTTGTTGTCAAACACCGGGGCCATCCGTATTACGGATATTGTGTCATTATCTATGAGCGCTCCGAAATTGCCAAGGTGCCTGTCAGTGTTTCTGCTGTCCATAAACCGCCTGGTGCCGCCGCATTGTGTACAGGCGAGTACTTAATTCACGATTGACTGTTAAACTGTCCGAAGAAAATGGCGAAAGGCAACTTCTGTTAAAAGTCCGGAACCTTTGATTTCTCAAAAGCCCCGGACTTTTATTTGAACTATTTTTCTTTTTATATGATTCCGGTCACACGATCAGGCAAGACCAAAAGCAGCAGCAAGACCCATGTAGAGCAGGCAGCGCAGTATGGTCAACACGACAGTCAGGGCAAAGATCACAGGGAAATAAACATCTTTGAACTTCACGCCTGCGACAGTGCACTCGGTCTGGAGGAAGCCTGCATTGGGCAGAGAGTCGAGACCAAGAGAGGCCAGAACGGTGGTTCTGTGGAACACCGCGGCATTCGTCATGGTAGCTGCCTGCTGCAAAACAGGAGCGGCGAGAACAAGGCCGGCGGAGGAAGAGCCTGCGATACCGGCGATGAGGTTGGTGGCAACAAAAGTGATCATGAGCGGGCTGCCCTCATAGGAGAGGATGCTGTCAACTGCAGTGGCATAACCAGGGCAGTTCTGGACGACCGCACCGAAGCCGACGATAGCTGCAGCATTGATGAGGGTAGTCATACACATAGATATAGAGTCGCTGACTGCCTTGCGGTTGGCATCCCAGTCGCGGGGGAGGTACTTAAACTGCAGAATAACAACTGCAAGAACGCCGCAGAGAAGCGCAAGCTCAACCTTGACCTTGAAGATATTCAGGACAAGTATAGGAATGAGCATGGGGATAACAGAGAGGACCCAGTGAGGACCCTTCTTGGCATCATCATCGTCGGACTCCTCTTCTTCAAGAGCGCCGGTGCCGTACGCAGGGAGGTAGCCCTTGCCAGCCGCGGCAAGACGCTTCTCATACCACTTGATGTAAAGCATACCGACAACGATGAAAACGATGGAAACGAACAGGCCGAGGAAACCGCCGGCACTGACATCGGTGCCAAAGTAGCTGGCACAAAGAACGTTATTGGTGACCGGAACCCAGGGAACAGCCAGACCGAAGTTCAGGCCGAGTGAGTAACCGGCAATAACGGAAGCGCGGTTGATGTTAGCTTTGCGGCAAAGCTTAAGTGCGATAGGATAGCAGATGAAAAGGCTGATGAAGCTGGAGATACCAGCCATTGCAAGGATAGCGGTGAAGATGCAGACGCCGAGAGAAACATTCTTCGGGCCGACAACGTTGAGGATAACACGTGCGAGGCTGTCAGAGCCGCCCGTGATGTCCAGCAGCTTGCCGAACAGAGCGCCGAGGAAAAACAGAATCATCCAAGACTTCATGAAGCCGACGAGACCGCCCATGTATGTATCGAACAGGCCGGTGGTGATGTCCATCTTATAGATGATCATGAGAATGACGGAGCAGACAATGCCGCCAATCAGGGTAGGAACGTTTTTGTAGCAGAACAGGCCGATAAGCAGAACTGCCGCCACGAGGATAAGGATGTCCATAAATACTCTCCAAAAAATTATTTGATACAAACTGTCAGGCAATAAAGTCGTCATTCGCACCCTCTGCATCCCCAAATGCGTTTGGTGAGAGCGCTCTGACGGAAGAGTGTACTCTATTGCTTTTAATTGTCTGCTTGACAGTTGAATCCAAAATCAAGTTCCGGCACGCGCCGGATCAGTCTTTCATGATGCTTTTAAGATAAGGCATCATGGTTTCGTCTATGCGGTCGTGCATATCGAATGCAGCTCCGCTCAGGCACCAGTCAAAAGCGACACCTTTCATTATTGTCACTATGACCTCCGCATAATGGTCAAGGCTGTGCTCCTCTTTCAGAAGCCCCATATCCGACGCCTCTTTCAGGCAGCTGTCAGGATATCCCCACACATAGGCCGGCTGGCGCTGGTGCCAGCGGCGGTTATCGAGCGAGTAGTTCTTGGTATTATAATAGTTGCAGCAGAAGTCAAGCCCCACATCAACCATATAATCGCTCCAATAATAATAGAAGATACGTATACGCTCGTCGAATGGCCTGTCGGCGACAGCATCATCAAAGCTGTTCTTCTTTCTGAACTCAGCAAACTTCTGAAAATTATAATAGACCAAAAGTTCGTCCTTTGTTTTGAAGTGATAGAAGAATGTCCCATTCGACACGCCTGCGGCGGCGCAGATATTGCTGACTGTGAGATAGGCATAGCCCTTCTTTTTTAATATGTTCGACGCTGCCTTAAATATTTTCTGTTTTGTCTCCTGCGTCTGCACCTGCTTAGGTGTAGTAAGCTCCACTTTTATAATTCCTCTCATTAACAGCAGCATATATGCAGGCTTAAAGCCGTAACACCGGCGCTGTATTTGATTGCGCTCGTGCTCTAGAGCGTGCTCTGTTCGCACATATCGCGAAAATATTATCATACACTTTGTGAAAAGTAAAGCACTTTTTTCACAGTTTTTTCATATTTATCATAAAAAGCAGATTTTTATCTATTTCTGCCAAATTCGTCACAATGTTTTTGGCTATTATTTTTTTATCTTTTTCTTGACAATCTCGCGGATGGAAGTTAGAGTATTAAATAGAGTGTGCTCTACAAAAGCGCGGCTGCAGCCGCCCCAACGGCTGCGCCGCAAGCACTTTCTTAAATGTTAGTAGTTATGATTTTGATCAACTAACTCATTTCGCTTATCAGAAAGGCAGGCTAATCACTATGGCAACTTCCGACAGATTTGTAGGCAAAGTGGCCGTCATCACCGGCGGTACGACCGGCATAGGCCGCGCTATTGCGACCCGCTTCGTCAAGGACGGTGGCAAGATCGTTATCGGCGCACGTCACGACGATCTTTTTGAGGAAATAGTCAAAGACCTCGGCGCAGAGAACTGCTGGTGCCAGATCTGTGACGTTACGAACCGCGCTCAGGTTGACGCGCTCGTTCAGGCCGCATATGACCATTTCGGCGGCTTCGACGTCATGTTCGGCAATGCCGGCATCAACCTCTTCAAGGACTTTATCAACGTCACTGAGGAAGAACACGCACGCATCGTTCACAACAACTACTTCGGCTGCTTCAACAGCACTCAGGCCGCGGCTCGTGCATTCGTCGCCCACGGCACCAAAGGCGCTATCGTCAACACCGCATCCATCAACGTCCGCTGCGCTTGCCCCAACTCCACTCCTTACGCCGCGAGCAAGGGCGCTATCGCCGCGATGACTCAGGGCGTCGCCGTTGAGCTGGCAGAGTACGGCATCCGTGCCAACTGCTTCTGCCCCGGCTCCACCGATACCCCGATGGTCACTGAGGTTCCCCGTCAGCGTTTCCCGAACTACACCGCACCGAAGCTCATGATCCCCAGAATGGCAAAGCCCGAAGAGCAGGCCAACCTCGCTTGCTTCCTCGCATCCGACGAGGCTTCCTACATCACCGGCGAGACCATCTTCTCCGTCGGCGGCTGGGGCAAGAAGTGATATAAGCCTGCCCTTTCACATTATATAAGCAGAGGAATAACCAGTGTCGGATATGGAAAAGCTTGAACAGCGCATAAACGAACTCGAACGGCGTATACAGATACAGGAGGATATCCGAGCCATAGAAAGACTTCAGGCAAATTATTGGGACTGCCTCGACAAGAAGGACTGGGACGGACTGCGTGCCTGCTTCACCGATGATTTCGTGTTTATAAACAATACCACCGGAGGAAAATACGTTGGCGGTGACGGTATGCTCGCCACAATGAAGGGCAAGTTCACCGACAATGTAACCTCCAGCCACCATGGTCATCACCACTGGGTCGAAATAACCGGTGAAGATACCGCCATCGCCCATTGGGCGCTTGAGGATGATCTGTACGACGCTGTCAACGGCGGAGAATTCGTCGGACGCGCACACTATGATAACAAGTATATCAAGGTCAGCGGGCGCTGGTATGCCACCGAAATGGCTCTCACCTATCTTCGCGGCGAGGGCAGCATCAAAAAAAGACTTGAGGACTGCGCGAATGCATATAAGGTTTTTCTTATGTGATCCACGCATCCGAAACAAAAATGGAGTGAATATAAAAATGAAACTTACCAAAGAAGAGTGGAAACAGCTCAGCGACCGCATATTCCTTACTCTCCGTCCTACCCAGCATCCTGTCGCGATGAAGTTCATCAAGACGCCGGAAGAGTTCGACGCGATCCCCGGCATTGAGTTCTGCCAGAATAAGGCCTCAACCTGCAAGCTGATCGGCATGGCCGCTCACTTTCAGGGTACCTTTGGCCTCACGCCCGATCACTTCTCCGGCTACTACTGCGCAATGAACAACGGCTGCATGGAAGTCAATCAGGAATTTCTTGACGGCGCTATCCTCTACAAGCAGCCCACCCCGTGGCACCACAAGCAGGAGGACGCGATAAAGCACATCAAGTCCAACCTCGAAGTGCTGCCCGAGACGCCCTACGCCGGCATCGTCTGCTCCTCTCTGTGCAACTGTCCCATCGAAGAACCCGATGTTATCTGCCTCCAACTCCCCACTCAGGCTGCGTTCCACCTGCTGGCCTGCTATGTTGAGACCGACTGGCAGAAGCTCGAGTTCCCGTTCAGCGGTGAGTCCAACTGTGCAGACACTTGGATGCGCACCATGAAGGAAGGCAAGATCGGTCTGTCCCTCGGCTGCCGCGGTGACCGTGCCACCGGTGCTCTCGCATATGGCGATGTCCGAGTCACCATGACTACCGAGCAGCTGCTGAAGGCTCTCGACGGCTGCGATACGGTTGAGAAGAACAACATTCTCTATCCGTACAACCCGACCTGCCTCTACAAGTCCGCGTTCTGATCCCCGCTCAAGCCAGAACCGTATTACTGCCTCCGATTTTTTCGGAGGCAGCTTTCATATATGCTGCACAAAAACATCATACCGTCGTCTTTGGCGGTTTGCGCACTTGCTTTTTGATGGTGCAGATGTTAATATAGTAAAGATCAACAAGCTCTTTTATGCCGTTCAGAAAGTGAGGGATACGGTGGATAATTACGTTCATACTCTGGAGTCATGCACGCTCAACTTTGCCTTCTCCGCGATAAGCGGAAAGTGGAAGCCATATATTCTCTGGTACCTTCACAGTACTCCCAACGGTGTTTGCAGGTACGGTGAGCTCAAGCGCCTTGTGCCGTATGACATCTCACACAAGATATTCACCCAGCAGCTTCAGGAGCTTGAATCCTACAACGTCATAAAACGCACTGAGTACGACGAGAAGCCCAAGCGTGTGGAATATTCGCTGACAGAGGAAGGCCGTCTGCTCATTCCTGTCATTCTGTATATGCGCGACTGGGGCGTTTTTGCAAACCACGAATGCCCGCCCGATGCCATAAAGCGCTCACATGGCGATCTCGGAGAGAGCGTCATCAAATACGGATATACCTCCGAAGCGCTCGGCAAAGCCGTCAATATAGAGTTCCAGTATGCCAAATCGGAAGACGGCTCAGAGCCGTCGGACAGCGTTGAAAATAGCTGAGTAAAGGACCTTGGTCTGCAAATGCAGACCAAGGTCCTTTACTCTGTAAGCTTTCAGCTTATTATCATATTAGGCAGCCATGTCACTATCTGCGGGAATATTACGCACAGGACAAAGACGACCACCTGTATTCCCATGAACGGCCAGACGCCGCGTATTGTCTCCGCCGTGGTTATATGATCCTTCGCGACACCCTGGAAGTAGAAGATGGACGCAGCCATGGGCGGTGAGAGGAACGCGGTCTGCATTATGACGGCCATCATCGTGAGGAAGTATTCTGCCTGGAAGCCGACCTGTGTGGCAATGGGGACGAATATGGGTATCGTTATCATGCACACAGCTATCCAGTCCATCAGGAAGCCCAGCAGGAACACAACCGCCATCATCAGCGCAAAGAGCCCCCACTTGCCGAGCGGCAGGTTGACGAACAGGCTTGTGACTGCGCTGCTGCATCCCAGACGCATGAACACCGTGACAAAGAGGTTGCCGAACGCCGACACGGCATAGACCATACTCGTCAGCTTTATTGACTCGACAAGCGTTTTTCTGATGACCTCTTTGTTTATTGAGTGCGTGCACAATGCGATAAGGAATGAGGCTGCAACGCCTAGTGCAGCGGCCTCCGTCGCTGGGCACCAGCCGAGCCATATTGCGCCCAGGACGGAGAAAATGACGATTGCGACCGGCAGGACGTTCACAATGATTCCCCATGCTATCTGTTTTTTGGAGTACCGGCTGAGGACTTCATCGGGCATAGGCGGGGCATAGTCCTTCTTCACGATGGATATGACCTTTACATACACGATGTATGCTGCGCCGAGCAGAACGCCGGGCGTCATTGCGCCGTAGAAGAGCTTACCGACAGAGACATTCGCAGCTGAGCCCATAAACACGAGCATGATGCTCGGCGGGATAAGAATGCCCAGCGTGCCGCCGGCGATTATAACGCCGGCCGTAAGCGATTTATTGTACTTTGCATCGAGCATTGGTTTTGTGAAGAGCAGCCCCATGGACACAACGGACGCACCGACAATACCGGTGGTCGCAGCAAAGAGTATTGCTATGAGCGTCGCCGCGACTGCCATACCGCCGCGCTGTCGTCCGAGGGCTACAGACAGGTTATCGAACAGTCTCCCGGCCACGCCGGACTGGTTGAGCAGCTGCCCCATCAGGACAAACAGCGGCACCGCAAGGAGATTATAGTCCTTGCAGTATTTAAAGATGCTGAAATAAATGGTCTGGAACACGTTCGGTCCCCAGAACACAAGTCCGGATATAATAGCCGCACCGCCGAGCGCCGCAAAGAGGTAGTAGCCGGAGAAGATAAACACCAACAGCATTACACCCATTATGGCAGCGATTGTAAGACCGCTTGCTGTCATTTATCTCCATCCCCTTTCACTGCGCGCAGACGCTGGATAAGACCCACTATCTCAGCAATCCCCTGAAGCGTAAGTATAATAAGACTGATCGTCATTACGATCTTGGTAGGCCAGATTGGCGCGTTCCATGAGCCTGTGCTGAGTGTTTCAAGCGTGACCGTGGACATGACAGCGTCCTTTGCGCACTCTATTGTCCCCCCTACTGTGAGCGGCAGGAACAGCACCGCATACAAAACGAGATCAAGTATACAGTGCGCCTTTTCCGGGAGCTTTGAGGAGAACGCGTCTATTCTGACCATCGCTCCGCTCTTCATCGCGTAGCCAAAGCCAAGCACAGCAGCGCATCCGCCGATGATGAAGCACATGCCGTAAGCCCATGTTGTGGGGCTGTTGAACACATTGCGCAAAATGATCTCTATCAGAAACACGACCACAAGCGGCACGAGCATATATGCAGCCGCAAGCCCGGAGACGTCCGAGACTTTGTTGGCAAAGGCTATGAACTTATCTCCGAAGGACGCCCCTTTGTTGTTTTCAGGTTGTTTAGCCATTTCAAATTCCTCTCGCGAGCCGAGCGGCTTTATCAGTAGGATGCCGCTTCGCTCCAGTCACTGACAGACTTGATATATGCCTGCTGGGACTCATATATCTTTGCGAACAGCGGGTTGCTCTGGCACTTTTCAGCATAGTATTCGTCAGCGACCTGCTGAATCTTTGCGATGTCCTCGTCAGGCATTCTGTATATGGTCAGCTTTCCCTGCGCCTCAAGCTCCTTGAACTGCTCCCACGCCTGACCGTTTGCTACACGATCCTCAGCCCAGTTCTGCGCCATCATCGCAGTGCATGCAAGCTTTATGATGTTCTGGGTCTGCTCGTCCATGCCCTCCCATACTCCGCGGTTTATGAGGAAGAGGTAGACCGCGCATGACTGATGCACGCCGGGAACGGTAAGGTAAGGCGCGACCTCCTGGAAACCTGCCGCCCAATTTGCAGACGGGCTGGAATATTCAGCCGCGTCGATAGTGCCGCGGGAGAGCGCTTCATAGCAGTCTCCGCCGTCCATGGTGACGACAGATGCGCCAAGGCGGGTTTCAATATTGGCCCAGTCAGAAACGCCGCGGATCTTGAGTCCTTTGATATCGTCAAGGCAGGTGATGGGTTTAGTTGAGTGGTAGAGTATTTCCGAGTCAACAACGCCGCACGGGAATGCAACGACATTGCTGTCTATCTCCGCCATGACTTCGTCGAGTATCTGCTGCCCTTCACCGGCAACGTACCAGCCCATGTACTCGTCAAATGTCATGCCAACGGGCAGGGTACTGAGAATACCAAGGCTGTCATCGGAGAGGTTGGTTGCCGCAGTCTGTGCACAGTCGAGAGTGCCGTTAGATACCGCCTGAAGCATATCTGTCGTAGGTACTATGGAATTTGTTGCGAGGCACTCCATCGTCACACGGCCGCCGGAACAATTGACTATCGCATTGGAAAGATCGGAGGCATACTGAAAAGGTCCGCCGCCGGAACCCCATGCACACTGATATGCAAGGTTATATGTCTTGCCGCTTGCGATACTGCCGGTGCTGCCGGTCTCTCCGCATCCGTTGAGAAGCGCTGCCGCCATAACAAGTACCAGCGCAAACGCGATTATCTTTTTTGCCTTTTTCATGTCGTTTTTCCTTTCAATTGTTTGTCCGGCCAGACTGTGTCTTATTTCTCGTCAGCCGTGTATATGTTAATTAGATATCACATTTGTCTGAATTATAAAACATGTGACTCCTTTTTAACAATAACGCACTTTTTTGTTCGTGCTAACCATTTTGTGCACTATAACAAAAAAGTGCGTTATTGAAATTGCTCAAAAAACTTGTTAAAAATAAATATACGATTCGTTGTTTTAACATCGCGTCCGCAATATTTCCCCGATTGCAAGAAAACATGTATCTAGATGGAGGCATCACATGAAATTAACCAAAGTATTTGAGCCCGGCAAGATTGGCAATCTTGAACTAAAGAATCGCCTTGTTGTCAGTGCCATGTCGTCTCATATGGGTAACCCTGACGGCACGCCTAACGATGCTGTCAACGCATACCTCGTCGCCAAGGTCAAGGGCGGCTGGGGTCTCGTATTCACCGAGGATCTCGGTGTGACCAAGGACGCCGGCAGTGACCCTGTCGTCGGCTCCCTTTGGAGCGACGATCAGGTTCCCGCATGGTCTGAGACTGTGCGCCAGGTACATGCCGCCGGCGGACTTATGGGTGCGCAAATTTACCACGCCGGTCGTCAAAGAAGTCTGAAGGCATATGACACACACCCCGTTGCTCCCTCTGCGCTCAAGGAGCCGACCGAGCCCTACGTTCCCCGCGCTTTGACTGTTGAGGAGATACATGATCTTGTCAGGGCATTCGGCGAGGCCGCCGCAAGAGCAAAGAGGTGCGGCTTTGACTGTGTTGAGATTCATGGCGCACACGGCTATCTCATAAATCAGTTTATGTCCACGTTTTCCAATAAGCGCACGGACGAGTACGGCGGTACGCTTTCAAACCGTATGCGGTTTGCACTTGAAGTCGTCGCCGCTGTCCGTGAGGCTGTAGGCCCCGACTTCCCTATTCTCTTCCGCTTCAATACTTGCGACTATGTTGAGGGCGGCATTGAACTTCCTGAGGCAATAGTCATGGCAAAAATGCTTGAAGAGGCAGGCATTGACGCTCTGCATTGCACACAGGGTATGTTCGCTTCCAAGGAAGCTATAATCGCACCGGGTTTTGTTCCTGTGATGCACTACGCCGAGAACGCCGCCGCCATCAAGAAGGCCGTCAGCATTCCTGTGCTCGCCGTCGGCCGCTACAACGACATCTATATGTCCGAGGCCATGCTGCGCGATGAGAAAGCTGACTTTATCGTCATGGCACGTGCTTCCCTCGCCGACCCTGATCTGCCCAACAAAGCAAAGGCCGGCAAGATAGATGAGATAATCCACTGTATCGGCTGCGATCAGGGCTGCACCGGTGAAACTGCGGTCGGCAATCCTGTCAACTGCATCGCCAACCCCCACACCTGCCGAGAACTGGTTTATGATCTGTCTATAGTTGAAAATCCAAAGAGAGTGTTTGTCGCGGGTGCCGGTGTTTCCGGTCTTGCCGCGGCGTACGGTGCAGCAGAACGCGGGCACAAGGTCACCGTCTTTGAAGCCAGCGATGAGATCGGCGGTCAGTGGCTTGCTGCTATGACACCTCCGGGAAAGACCGAATATGCATCTCTCGTGCTTAACTTCCGCAATCAACTGAAGAAGTACGGTGCAGAGATACGCCTCAACACGCCGCTCACTCGTGAAATCGTTGATATCGAGAAGCCCGATGCTGTCATCCTCGCCACCGGCAGCAACCCCATGTTCCTGCCAATCCCTGGTCTGAACAACCGTGAATATGTCAAGACCGCCATTGAAGTTCTCCGTGGCCGCACGCTCTACGGTAAGAAAGTGGTCGTCGCAGGCGGCGGCATGACCGGTGCCGAAACTGCAGTGTTTCTTGCGGTTCAGGGCTGCGATGTAACCATAATAGAAATGGCGCCTGACATAATCACTGACGCTGTGGCCCAGCCCAGAGCTTGTCTGCTTGAGCACATCCGTAAATATAACATCAAGGTGCATACCCATACCAAACTCACAAAAGTCGGTGAAGGCACTATCTACGCTGAGGAGTATGGCGAGCCTGTAGAGTTCAAGCATATCGATATGCTCGTCAATGCCATGGGCGTCCGCAGCAATAATCCGCTCGAAGCAGAGCTTAAGGACTGTGGCTGCAAAGTTGTAGTTGTAGGCGACGCAAGCAGCACCAAGAACGGCTACAAGAATATCCGTGAAGGCTTCAACGCCGGTAACGCTGTCTGATACAATACAATAATATTATAAATATAGTAAAAAATCCTGGAATCAAAAGATTTCAGGATTTTTACTATCTGTCAAAGAGCAAGTTGTCAAATCAAGCCGGAACAGTTAATCCAGTATTCTCTTCACTTGTTCACGCACTATCGTCGACAAAGCCTCGAGCCGTGCCTCTTCTGCCTTTATCTTTGGGTGCTGCTCAAAGCTGAAATCGCGCAGTGCCTCAACATCCTGACGTATATCATCTGTCAGCATTCCTCTTGCCGTTGAAATGAAGTCAGCACCAAAACGCGGAGCGCATGTGCTGATGCACCAGTCTGTATTTTTCAGTTGGTCATCGTCCATATCAAACAGCAAGCTGCGGTTATTGTCAAACACCGGTGCCATTCGTATTACAGACATTGTGTCATTATCTATGAGCGCTCCGAAATTGCCGAGGTGCCTGTCGGTGTTGAGTATCAGCGCATCGAGCACGCACATTCTGCGGAAACTGTCCCCGGAGCCTATTGATGTAAAATAATTGAGCATGGCGGACACAGAGCGCTCGCCCTTCGGCAGCAGCTCGTGTGCTTTAGCAAGTCCGGCATTCTCGCTCGTGAACAGTGCACACTTGCTTATCAGCTTATCGTGATAATATGCAAGGTCATAAGGCACATAGTCCATGTGCAGCTTCTCTGCGAGCTGGCACGAGAGATACTCCGACAGCGGCTCTATCTCAAACGTCGCACTTCCGCTTTTGTAAAGCATGATCCGCCCGTTTTCCCGTACCCAGCATTTCGCAAAATATCCATCTGTCCCAAACTCGGGAGATGTCGTCGAAAAGCTTGTGCTCCCAATGCGTCCGTCAAAAGCTGCCGCTGCAATGAGCTCATCAAACTCGTTGCGGTACAGCGAAACATCATCCCATCTAAGTGGAGAATTCTCCGGCTTCACCCAGAACGTATCATTGAGTGAAAGCGCGTGGGTGACATTCAAAAAGCCCTCAAGGTCGTTGCAGTTATATCTCTCAAGAAGCTCCGTAATATGCTTGCGGTGCTTCGGGGCTTGTCTGCCCGTCAGGTAGTCTGTGAGATTATGATATCCCCATGGGCGCAGCTCGGTATACCACTCATGCTCACTGCACTCGACCTCGTCAAACTCATTGCGTCTGCTTGAGAACGAAAGCCATGCAAAATCTTTGTTCATGAGAATATAGTTCACAGGCACACCTCCTTTGGCAGTCTATCGACTCTATGTATTTTACCATGCTTCTTGTAAAGTTACAAATGCAAAAATAGTAATAGCTTTCCGTACCCGTTTGCAGTATGTTGTGTCTGCAAACCAGACCTCTACTCTGCCGAGGTCAACAGAAAGGAATTGACGGATATGGCAAGCATAAGAAAACGCGGGAACAGCTACCTGATCGTAGTCTCAATGGGCTATGACTGTGCCGGGAACAGGCTCAAATCCATGCAGCAGACGGTGCATCCTCCTGCAGGCATGACGCCGAAGCAGACAGAGAAATGGCTCAACGAACAGGCTGTGCTCTTTGAACTCAGCTGCAAGCAGCAGCAGACTGCATCCAACATGACTCTCGCTGAATACTCAAAGTACTGGTTCGAGAACATCGCGCCAAACAAGCTCGCAAGCTCCACGGTAGCGCGTGAGAAAAGCGACATCGACCGCTTCCTTCCGCACATAGGTCACTACAAGCTCACGGAGCTGCAGCCGGAGCACTTTCGCAAGCTCTACGTCGCACTGCGCAAAGAAAAGAATATGATAAACGGCAAACCGCTCTCCGAGCTGACCGTTGAGGGAGTCCACGCATGTCTATGCGGGATACTCAGCGATGCAGTGGAGAGCGGTTTGTTGGATCACAACCCCGCTTGGCGCACCTACAAGTATTCTAATATCGATAAAAAGCAGCAGGTCGTTGCCGACGAAGAGATACTGCAAAAGCTGATCTGCGCGCTGGAGAAAGAAAGCATCAAGTACGAGACTTACTTCAAGCTCATCATCGCAACAGGGATACGGCGCGGCGAGTGTTGCGGCATAAAGTGGAGCGACATTGACTACGCCGGGCGCAGCATACATATCTGCCGAAACGTGGTTAAGGTCAGCGGCGAGGATCTCTGCATCAAAGAGCCGAAAACCAAAGCAGGCAACCGATATGTGTACTTCTCGCCAGAGATGGGGACGCTGCTGAAAGAGTACCGCCGCTACTGCGAGAGCGAGGCTCTGCACTATGAGGGACGGACTATAACCGACAACGATTTTCTGTTCAGGAAGCACGATCTAGACGAGCCGATGACACCGACGCCATTCACATGGAAATTTAAACTAATCCTCAAGAAAAACGATCTGCCATACAATCTGAACGTGCATTCGCTCCGTCATACAAACGCGAGTCTGCTTATTGCAAACGGCACAGATGTTGCAACGGTCTCAAGTCTCCTCGGTCACGCGCAGGTCTCGACAACGCTGGACATCTATACTCACGCATTCGACAAAAATAAGAAAGCCGCCAGCGATAAGCTGCATAATGCGCTGGAGATATAAAGGTACCCGCCACGGCTCACCTGAGCCGTGGCGGTGTGGCAGTGTCAGCCAATTTTGAAGACAGATGAGAGCATTTCAGAATACTTTAGGTGACCAAGCTTTGCCGTTATCCCATTACAGGGAGCCTTTCGCGCTAAGCGCATCCAATTTTCTGTTGCGCAATGTAAGCGTGAAATCAGCGGCTACCATCGCCAGGTCCAGAATATACACGCACAAAACAAAATTAACATTGTGCGTTATAAGCTTTCCCGCAATTCCGCAGAGATACCCGACCATTATCAGTAGCTCAAAGCCGATGCTTTTCCCGCCGGCTGTGCGGGAACGGTATGACTTGACGATATTGAACGGCCATGAAGCTCCAAAGCACAGAAGCATCCCTACCTCAAACACTGAGCCCATAAAACTCTCCTCCAAAAGTCAGTCAAGCTTTGCGCTTCCGGCAAGCTCCGCTCCAGTCATACAGGCCGCGATGCTGCTTTCCCATGAAGTCTGTGGCAGGTGCCTTTTAACAGCAAGCGAAAGCGCAGTCTCCGGCACTATGTGGCAGAGCCTATTGATTGCGCCGACAGTAAGCATATTTACACAGTTGCTTTTACCGCAAGTTTTCTCCGCGGCCGAAAAAATCGGCAGGCTGATAACCCTGGCAGCCCCAGTAACCGAAAGCGACGAATCCGTCAGGATCGTACATTTGCTGCCAGCAACGGCGGAATAAATATCGCAGGCCTCCTGCGTGAGCAGCACTAGGATATCCGGATGCTCGATTTTCGGAAACAATATCGCGCCGCTGCTGATGATCGTCTCTGAGCTGCAAAGGCTTCCTCTGGCCTCCGGTCCGTAGGCCTGCGTCTGCGTGGCGTTGAGCCCGCAGTTTGCCGCGGCCTCGGCGAGGACTATCGCGGCGGTTATGATACCTTGGCCGCCGGATCCGACAAATTTGATTTCATGTCTCATTGCCGCCCTCCGCTAAGCTGTGAAGCAATTTTTCGTATATTTGTGTATATTCGGGGTACTCGTTTTCAAATGCGGCTCCGATGGAATAGCCGTCAAATTGTTCCCCGCACTTCACTGGCTTCAGATTATCGCGCTGCCAACGGAGCATATCGACTGGGCTGACGTTCCCGTTTTTACGTCCGTAGTAGGTCGGGCATATGCTGGCGCAGTCAATGACTGAGAACCCCTGATGCTTTATCCCACTCGCAATAAGAGATACCGTCAGCTCGGTGTGATAGCAGTCCCCGCGCGCGGCAAAGCCAGCACCGGCTGCTTTAGCCAGACTGACTATATCAAAGCTGCGCTCAAGATTGCCATAGGGCGCGGTGGCCGCGTGATCCCCAGTCGGCGTTGTCGGTGAATACTGCCCGCCCGTCATGCCGTATATCTCGTTATTGAACACCACGACCGTGAGCCCGATGTTTCGGCGGCAGGCATGGATGAAGTGATTGCCACCTATCGCGGCAAGGTCGCCGTCTCCGGTTATCACGATAACTTCCAGCGTAGGATCAGCGAGCTTCACACCGGTCGCAAACGGGATCGCGCGGCCGTGAGTGGTGTGCACCGTGCTGAAGTTCATATATCCGGCGGCTCTTGACGAGCAGCCTATGCCCGAAACGATACATACCCTGTCCCTGTTCAGGCCGAGCGAATGTATCGCACGAATAACATCGTGCATAAGGATCCCATTGCCGCAGCCTGGACACCAGATATGCGGCATGTTTTCTTTTCTGAGATACTGCTCCGTATCCTTATCCGCCATGACTGATCTCCTCTTTTATGCGCGCAGTGATCTCTTTCGGATATAACGGCTGCCCGTTATATTTGCATATGCGCCCAACTTCCCGGCCTGACGTGTATTTTTCAAGTTCCTGTGCCATCTGCCCCATGTTAAGCTCCGCGGCATACAGTCTGTTAGCTTGCCTGGCAGCACGCTTAAATGCTTCCGCCGGGAACGGCCATACTGTGACCGGGCGAAACATCCCCGCACGTATTCCTTCTGCGCGCAGCATATCCACCGCAGCACGCACGGCCAATGCCGCGCCCCCGAAGCAGGCAATGAGAACATCGGCGTCCCCGGTCAAATATTCTTCACTGCGGCATGTATCGTCCAGATTCTTTTCTATTTTATCATTCAGCCGGGTCAGCAGCCTTTCGCATTCGGCGTTGCTGTTTGTCGGGAAGCCGCTTTCGTCGTGAATAAGTCCCGTAATGTTGTACCGCTGTCCATAGCCTATCGGCGGCATGTGCGGGACATACTCTCCCGGCTCCGTGCAATACGGAGCTGTTTTGTAAAATTCGCAGTTCAGCCGCGGCGGCTCCGACAGTTCCGGCAAAGCGACGCCCGCGCGCAGATGCCCGATCATCTCGTCCATCAGGAAAATGACGGGAGTCCTGTAGCTCTCGGCAAGCGTGAACGCTTCCATTATGAGCGTGTAAGTCTCCTCAACGGAGGATGGGGAGAGCGTTATGATCGGGTGATCCCCGTGCGTGCCCCAGCGGCACTGCATAAGGTCGCCCTGAGAGGGTGAAGTGGGCATACCGGTCGATGGTCCCTGCCGCTGCACGTTCACGATCACGCACGGGAGTTCCGCAATTACGGCATAGCCGATGCTCTCCTGCATCAGGGAAAAGCCGGGACCGCTCGTGGCGGTCATAGCCCGTCTGCCGGCTGCCGCTGCCCCCAGAACGCACATAAGACTGCCTATCTCATCTTCCATTTGGATAAAAGTTCCGCCCGACTTCGGCAGCAAAAGCGCCGAAAGCTCGGCGATCTCCGTTGAGGGCGTGATCGGATAGCCTGCGTAGAAGCTCATCCCCGCTGCCATCGCGCCGAGGACGCAGGCTTCATTTCCTTGTATCAGTGTGTATTTTTCCATCATTCGCTCAATATTGCAGTGACCGTCACAGCCATATCCGGACAAAGATGCTCACAGCGGCGGCAGGCAATGCAGCCATCCGCGGCAACCGGTTTTTTGCTGTCCATCCTTATCGCCCTGACCGGGCAAAAGGCGGCGCATATGCCGCAGCCCTTGCACCATGCCGGGTCAAAACTTACTTTACCTTTTGTGTCAGCATTCATCTAAGTATACCATCCGCATACTCTTATAGCTGCGGCTGTCTCAATTTGCATTTTGGGGGGCTGCCTCTTAATGAGACAGCCCCTTCGTTGGATGCCCGGACGCGGAGGATCACTTGAATTTGGGAGTGCGTTTATGGAGGAAAGCATCAACGCCTTCCGCACAGTCCGGGGTTTTGAAAACGTCCTTGCTGAACTCGAGGTTCTTATAGAAGCATTCGGCTGAACCGGAATTACCGATCTCGCGGACGCCCTTCTTTATCAGCTTTATTGCCTCAAACGGCTTCTGACCGATTTTTTCGGCCATATCGAGCGCCGCTTCAACAACATGTCCCGCGGGGGCAAGCCTGTTGACGAGGCCGAGCCGCAGGCATTCGTCCGCTTCTATGAACTCGCCGAGGAACATCATTTCCATAGCCTTTGCCGCGCCGACGATCCTGGGCAGGCGGAACAGACCGCCGCTGCCGGGAAATACGCCAAGGTTTATTTCGGGCTGGGCGATTTTGCTTATATCAGACATTATGCGCAGATCGCAGGCCATGGCCATCTCATAACCGCCGCCGCAGACAGTACCTTCCATTGCGGCAATAACGGGTTTTTCAAGGAACTCTATGCAGTTGAAGGTCTCGTTTTCCTTCTGGAGCTTTTTACCGATGACATCATCCCACACCTGAGGGAATTCCTTGACGTCGGAGCCGACGCAGAAAGCACGCTGGCCGGAGCCTGTGAGGACGATAACACGAACCTCGTCGTCCTGCTCAAGCTTGAAGAGCGTCTCGCGCAGCTCGGCGCTCAGGTCAAGCGTTACCAGATTCAAGGGAGGGTTGTTGAGAGTTATGAGCGCTACATTTTTTCTGGGCTTTTCAACCAGAATAAGTTTGTTTTTGTATTCCATAATTCTGTCTCCTGTTATATGATGCTTTCAATTATAACTGTCGGCATTTACAGCAGCAGAGTGCTCATCCCCGGAACAAGAACAAAGAGGAAGAACACAGCCACGAAGCCGAGGAAGAACGGTATTTCACCCTTCGCGATTTCGCTTATGGAAAGCTTGGAAACCGAAGCCGAGGCGAAGAGGTTGACCGCGACAGGCGGGGTCATATTGCCGATGACGATGCCGACGCAGACAATCATGCCGAAGTGGATCGCGTTCACGCCGAGGCTCTGCGCGATAGGCCAGAGCACCGGAACAAGCAGCACGCAGATTGAAATGCCCTCAAGGAAGGTGCCGAAGATCAGCAGGATTATCGCCACGACAAGGCAGAACAGCCACGGCGCAAGATTCATCGCAACGATTGCGTTGACGATCTGGCTGGAAATTCCGGAGAATGTGAACAGCCACGAGAACGCGGAGGAGGTCGCGATGATGAACAGAACTATAGCACTGCTCTTGCCTGAGTCAAGTATGATACGGTAAACATTTTTGAGATCGATCTCTTTATAGACGAACCGGCCTACTATATAAGAATATACGACAGCCACAGAAGCAGATTCCGTCGGAGTCATCAAGCCGGAATATATACCGCCGAGAATTATAACAGGCAGAAGAAGTGCCGGGAAAGCATGAACGAAGTTTATACCGATCGTCTTGGCGGAGTGCTTCACAGTATTGCGCGGCCAGTTCTCTCTCCGTGCGTAGAAGCCGCAGAGCGAAAACAGTACCAGCGCTATAATAATACCGGCAACGATACCAGCCTTAAACATGTCGCCCACGGAGCTGTTTGTAATAGTGCAGTAGCCTACCATGACTATTGACGGGGGGATAATGGGGCCAAGACCGCCGGCAACTGCCAAAAGACCGGCGGAGCGATCGGCGGGGTAGCCTATCCTTACCATGTCGGAATAGAGCATTCCGCCGATAGCAAGCACAGTCGCGGGGGCGGAACCCGACAGCGCCGCGAAGAACGCACAGGCAAGGATCATCGCATAGGCCATACCGCCGCGGATGTTTCCTATAATGCTGTTGCAGAAATCAACAAGTCGGCGGGATATTCCGCCCTCGCACATGAAGTTGCCCGCAAGGACAAAGAACGGTATTGCCATGATGGAGGATGCGTCCAGCGCAGTGAACAGACGCTGCGGAATGACCGCAAGCGGCACATCGAGTGTAAGCAGCGCCGCCAGCGTTGCCGCGCCTAGCGTGACGGAAATCGGTACGCCTACGAGGAGCATTATTATCATGGACGCAAAGAGCACATACCCTGTCATTCTGCCGCCTCCTTTTTCTCCGGTATATCATCGCCCTTGCCGGTGAAGAATGACAGCACGAGCGTAACAGTCTGAACTATAGTTATGATCCCGAAGCTCAGGGGAAGTGCGGAATAAGGTATCCACATCGGGACGCGCAGTCCGGACGAAACCTGACCGGACATTATCTGAGTCTGAATGATACTGAAAGAAAAATAAAAGCAGACTGCTGAGAATACGATAACAACGATTTTAGAAATTACGTGGCACACAGTCTTTGCCGTGCCGCCGAGCCTGTCGGTCAGGACAGTGAGAGATATCTGGGAGCCGTCACGCAGACCTGCTTCCGTAGCAAGCAGCGCCATATATACCATGCAGTAACGGGATATTTCCTCCAGCCAGCTTATGCCGAACTTAAATATGTTTCTGTTGAGCACCTGAGCGAATGCTCCCAGTATCATTATCACAAAGGTCAGAAAAAGTATAAAGTCTTCAATTTTCTGAAGCTTGGACAATATTTTTTTCATGTGGTTTCCCCTTTTCATAGACACGGCCGGATAAATCCGACCGTGTCTTCAAAAGTGTAGTATGATCAGGCTGCTCTGTCCGCCTCGATTGCAGCGGCCCAATCGGGATTGATTCTATCGGAGAACTGCTCCATCGCGGGATCAACGACCGCGCGCAGCTCATCCATGGGGATCTCGTAGAAGTTGACGCCGAGCTTGACAAGCTCCTCACGTGCGCTGTCATTGGCCTCGACGAGGTACTGGCGCTGACGGTCAGCACCGGCCTTGACGCCGGACATGAATGCATCCATCAGATCGGCGGGGATGGTGTTGTATGCCTTGTCGGACATGAACACGCCCATAAAGCCGAATACATGGTTAGTCATGGTGACGTTCTTGGTGATCTCATAGTAACGGTTTGCAATAAGGTTTGCAACAGCGTTCTCAGCCGCATCAATAGTGCCCTGCTGGAGAGCGGTAAAGACTTCACCGGAAGCCATCGGGGTGGCGATCGCGCCGAGAGCGTTGAAAGCGGCGATGTGCAGGTCATTTTCCATGGTGCGGATCTTCAGTCCCTTGAAGTCCTCAATGGTCTCAACGGGACGAGTGGAGAAAACATTTCTGAAGCCGACGTCCATCCAGCCGACAGTGTGAACGCCCTGAGCGGCGGTCTTCTCTGCGATAAGCTGACCGACCTGACCGTCGATAACGCGATGAGCCTCATCGGCATCATTGAAAAGGAAGGGCTGGTCGAGAACTGCCATCTCGGGAATGAAAGAAGTGAGGACAGCGTTGGAAGCGGTGAACATGTCAATGGTGCCAAGCTGAGCGCCCTCATACATATCTCTCTCGTTTCCGAGCTGGCCGCCCGCAAAGACTTCGATCTTGATGCGGCCTTCGGTTGCTTTCTCAACTTCCTCAGCGATCGCGAGAGCGCCCTTGTGGAAGTTGCTGCCGTCGGGGTCAACCATGCCGAGCTTGAGCGTGATGACATCGGCAGAAGCTGCGGTATCGGTGCTTACGGCCGTGTTGTCCTGGGCTGTGGGTGCAGTGGTCGCGGTGCTGCTGGAGCCGCAGCCTGCGAGCAGGCAGGCGACCATGGCAACGCAAAGAATGATTGCTGTGAATTTTTTCATTTTTTTCTCCTTCTTCTATTAAAATATATCTTTTTAGCTGAGTACGGAATTATTCCGCCTTTGCTACAGCTTTCCCTGATTTGAGCATATCCGCTATTTTTTCTTCCGAGTAGCCGCACTCTCTGAGCAGCTCCAAGGTGTTCTCTCCCAAATCGGGTGGCAGCCTGCGCAGCGGCAAGGGCTTACCGTCATAGCGGTTCGCGTGGCCGAGGACCTTTACCTCTCCGGCGACGGGGTGGTTCATCGTGATGAAGGTTTCGTTGAATATGACCTGTTCATCGTTGACAACGTCTTCATACTCGTTCACCTTCTCGTACCACATACCGAGCGACTCGAATATCTCCGTCCACTCTGCCGTGGTACGCTTTTTCATCTCGGCGCAGACGACCTTGTCAAACTCAATGCGGTTTTCCATCTGATCTCTTGCGGTGAAGCCTGCAAGCGAGCCCGGAGTAAAAGCTTTTTCCAGCTTATCAAACGGGTTCAAAGAGAGCGTTATGCAGGAGTCGGCTGTCTCATAAACGCCGTAGGGCGACTGATGGAAACGTGTGGACAGGCCGGTATCGGTGCGCGGAGTCAGCTCGCCACCGTTCATGAAGTAGTTGAGCGGTTCTATCTGGAGGTCAAGTGCGGAGCCGAGCAGGCTTGCGTCTACCTTGTGCCCAATGCCTGTTCTGTCGCGGTCATATACAGCAGAGACGATACCGAGCGCGGCGAGTATTGCGCCGTGCTGGTCAACGAGCGCCGTACCTGCCGGCATAGGCGGGTGGTCGCTCGGCCCGGTCAGGGCGGCAAGGCCGCTCATGCCCTGAAGCAGCAGATCCTGACCCGGCTTCTTGGCCTTGGGACCAGCTGAACCGTAGCCCGTGCAGGAGCAGTATACTACGCGAGGATTTATTTCCTTGAGCTTCTCATATCCCAAGCCAAGCTTGTCCATAACGCCGGGGCGGAAATTTTCAATGATAACGTCATAGCCTTTGTCCCGTATGAGCGTGTATATTGTTTCACGGCCTTCCTCAGACTTGAGGTCGATCGCGAGGTCGCGCTGATTGCGGTTCGCCATGAGATAAAACACGCTGACACCATTCTTGTAGGTGTTGCATCCGGACCAGCCGCGCTCATAAGCGCCTTTACAGGCTTCGATCTTTACTACATCCGCTCCGAGGTCTGCCAGCGCCTGCGCGGCGGACGGTCCCTGGAGATAATGTGTGAAGCTCAGAACCTTGATTCCTTCCAGCATGGGTTTACCCTCCTTAATAATTTCTTTCTCAGTATAGCAATGATGTTGCTTTCGTCGAATCCTTATTGATCCTGCGGTAGAGCGCCTCGGCAAAGTAGTAGTCGCCGTACATTGCCGATTCGTCAACGCCTGATTTGCGCGGGAGGTCGACAGTCGCATGGCGTATTATACCATACCTGTCCATGTCTTCAAAAAGGCAAATATTGGTCTCGGCACCAATGATCCTATCGGCACGTTCGCCCCAGAGCTTTGCCGCTTCGGTGTCCTCACGCACACCGCACATCTCGGATATAAGTGCCATGCCTGCGCAGGCTATCGAGGAGGCCGCGGCGTCTATCGGCTGGCTGCTGTCATTGCGGAAGTTGAAGTCCCATGCCGGCATCAAATCGTCGTTCAGATGCTCCCAGTAATAATCGGCGATTTTTATTGCCGTTTCAAGAAACTCGGTTTCGCCTGTGTAACGGTACATGTTCGCAAAACCGTACAGCGCCCAGGCCTGTCCGCGGCTCCAGCATGAATCTGCCGAAAAGCCTTGATGTGTATCGCCGTAAATGTTATAATCTTTATCCCAACGGACAACATGATAGGTGGAGTAGTCCGCTCTCACCGCATGCTCATGTATGCGGCGGCCGACGCCGAGACACAGCTCTTTCCGTGTCGGGTCGTCCAGCAGCTCGCCGGATATCCACAGCAGCGGGATGTTCATGATCGTGTCAACAATGGATATTCCGTCATATCCGGATTCTCCCCATGCGCGGATGAGCCCGGTCTCGGGTATGTACTGCTTGATGAGGTTCTCGGCTCCGGCGTGGATGAGCGGGAGATACGCATCGTCTCCTGTCACTCTGTAACCAAGCACACAGCTCGGTCCGAATATAAAGCCCTGATCGTGAGTGCTCGTATCATCCATGCGGCATCTGAGCTTCATTGCCCAGTTCTTTATCATTTCGTCCATGCCGCTGTCGTCATTCATTATCCGTTCCAGCCAGAGCAGCCCTATCCAGAAGCCGCCTGTCCAGTGTCCATTCTGGTTAGTGAGCCATGAGGACTTTCTGGTGATGTGAGGGAAACCGTCCAGCCGGTCATTCATGTAGTTTACTTTTTCAAAGCATTTAGCTAAGACCTTCTCGTAATCCTGTCCCATTGTTTACCTCTCTTAGTTTTTGTATTGCTTGAGGTCGGTCAGCTCCGGCATTTTTCACAAATCTCAGCTGTTCCGTTTACCTGTGGTCATTATTACATAAGTTCCCGAAGTTTGATGTGCTTATTAGCACACTTTGTGGCTTTTATATACGACATTTGGTTGGATATGTAGGGAGATTTTTATGCTGACAGAGTATGAATTAAATAAATTAAAGAAGAGTTTTCTGTTCAAGAATGCCTCCGAGAATGAAATTCGGCAGTTTGCAAGAAGTTATGGCTGTAGTATTGTTGAATTTGACCGAAACGATTGCGTCATAACGCGTGAGGAGATATCAAAGCGTATCGGTATAGTGCTTGACGGCACAGTCGGTATATACTCTGACAGCTTTTATGGCGGACATACACTTATAGGTCTTGGCGGACAACATTACCTTTTCGGGTTCATCGCGATCTTTTATAACAACCATAACTCCATCACCACGCTCTACAGTCACGATCACTGCACTATTGCTTTCTTTGACATCCCACCGGGACTCAGCTCCGTAGAGTTTATCAGATCCACTCCGCCTCAGATCCTCTCCAACATATATGAGATGCTGACCATACACATCCGGGACGATTTTGACCGTCAGCAGATCATCAACAGCAAGTCTGTCAAGGTGAAGCTTGCGCGATATATGATATACTCGAGCAAGAATGCTGGCTCAATGCAGTTTGACATAAAGATGAACCGCACAGAGCTGTCCAATTTCCTCGGGGCATACCGTACAACGCTCTCCCGGGAGCTGAGCCAGATGGAGCGTGAGGGGCTCATTCGCACGGAAAGGAGCCTCATCACCATCCTTGATTACAGGAAGCTGCTTGATATCGAAATGACTAGCTATTACGGGGCAGAGGACATTTAACGCTAAAGGCTGGGAGCAGTAAGTCTTTTTTCTTACTGCTCCCGGCCCTTGACGTTATTGTTTTTTGGAATGGCGCTCTGCCAGTCTCTTTATGTAAGTTGGCTTGAATGTGACATGCGGCGACAGCTTTTTGCACATGAAGGAAACGCCGTTTCCCAAAGTCAGTGCATATACTACCGTACCTACCCCGATCCCGATCAGCCCTCCGGTAAAGAGGAAAGATATACCGGCTGACACTGCTGTGCTGCACAGGTCATAGCCCGTCCGGAATTTCCGATAGTCCTTGTTCAGCAGTTCCGCCATGTCTCTGGCAAAAGAATCACACGGGGTCATCGGCAGCCGTGTAAGCATTGCGAGCGCCACCGTTATCACAAGGAGAATTACCGCCGCGATCCACACGGCGATCCTCACGGTAAGACTTTCCGGAATAGTCGGAAGGATTGCAAGCCAGAAATCAAGAAACAGGCCGAACAGCGCATTCAGTCCAAAAGCAACGATACATTCCGGACGCAGCTTCCGTGCCACGATACAGACCGAAGCGAGCATACACGTCTGAAGAATGATGCTGCATGTCCCGTATGATAGCGGCGATATCTGGCTCACGACAAAAGCCGGCGCAAGCATCGGGGATACGCCAAGATCTGTCATAGCAACAAGATCGACCCCCAGTGCAATAAAAAGGAGGCTCAATAGGAGTATGGGTTCCGGCTGAAGCACCAGTCTGACGCCTGCCGTGTCAGGCGTATTTCCGCTTTCCCTCGTAGCACGAGCTTTCATTCTGCATAACCCCCGCATCTGTCTTATGAGCACTTTATACGTGCCGTGTTTCTCTGCATGGATAATTCAACGCAGAACCATATCCTATTTTTGCGCCAGTGTCAAGAGATTTTGTGGATGATGCTTTTGACTTGAAAGTCGGGAAACGTTTTCATCAAATTTTAAGCGGACGGCTAAGTAGACGGCATTGTGGAGATATAAGCGAAGAATTCTGCTTTGGCAGCTTTATGAAAAAGCTGTGTTCAAATAGCAGCCTTGTGTAGAAATTTTAGCTTTACGTTATGAGCGTTTTGGCGCTTATGCGTTAAAACGTCAAAGTAAAAGCCCTGATCTCTCAAGGCTTTGAAGATAAGAAGAAACCCGCTTTTCAATAAAGATGTTCGGAAAGCGGGCTTCGTTCAGATGGCAGGGTCAGCCAATTTTGAGGACAGATTTTGAAAAAAATTAATAGTGGTCAAGTATCTAGCTTGCAACGTCGGGTTAAGGTGCACCACTGTATATGCCATCATACAAATGCAAATCGGATTTCCGCCAAGCTTTATTGCTATTATCCTATCTTGTTCTTGGATATGTATTTTTGAGCTAGCTCTATTCGAAGCTGTTCATTTTTGCTTGTGTTGAAAGGATTTCTCCAAAGCTTTCTGTACAGCCATGCCAATGGGATGAAAAGTATCCCGTCTATAGTATACATTACGCTGTCGGTTCCACTCCCGAACGGGGTTGTTTTTACCCACTCAAATATTTTAATAACATAATTCCAATCTTCTGTCGCGCAACAAAATTGGAAAACTATAAACAGCAGATAGCAGATAGCAAGTAATAGAAGAAGTATTGGAATCCCATACACCTTCCACCGATATTTCTGCTTAGTTTGCATTTCTGCAAATGCAGCAATTTTACGATTTTTTTCTTCCAACTCAGTGGCCTTACTTGCAAGCTCAATTTTTGAATTTTTAAGCTCTTCATCGCGGGTGTCAAGATTCTCTCTTAGCTTACAAATTGCTGTCTCATGCTTCGCAACTGTTTCAATAAGCTGTTTATTTGAGTGCTCGCTTGCGGATAGTTCCTCATCGAGATAGTTCTGCGTAATACGCTGTACCTTTATGAAGAGCTCCATATCAGAAGAGCTACTCTGTATTATATCCTGAAATTTATTTCCATACACTGCAGACACAAGGTGTTCTTGTGTCTTAATGTCTTCGGTAATGGAACTGATACCAGATAGGATAATGTGCGCATTCTCAGGAGTAATTTGTTTTGAACGAGGGTGTATATTAATAAAACTAACAAAGCTGTCATAGTCATTTTGAGATCTACCACATGTTTTTAACAGAGCTAAAAACAGCTGGCTTGGGTATATAACAACTGGATATGTAGTATCAATCCGATTCATATCCCACAGACGAAGAGCTTTATCTGAAGAAACCAAAAAGATATCTTGATTATCTTGATATTCCCCTCGCAACGTTTCAATATAGCTTACAAGTGTTGCATCATGACTATCACGCTGAGTATATCCGTCGTCTTCTGCACAATAGTTCTCTTTTATGCCTTGTTTTACACGCATAATGGAAGTAGCATACTTGTTGCGAGTATCTTTGAATCCATCCGAGTTTGAAATTCGATCTGGAATTTTTTTATCGTCGTAAACAGAATATTTTTTGACTAGATCTGCATACAAACTTCTGATATAACTCTTAAAATAGTTTAGCGGCAGGCCACTATGGTTCTGATACCATTCTTCATAAAAGGCAAAAATGTTATAATCTGCAATTTGCTCATATGCGCTCGGATATATGTTGCCATGTGGAAAAGCATAGATTTTTGATACGTAATAGTCAATAGTATCAAAGAATTCCTTACAGGTGATATGCGAAATAATCAGCTTCAATTTTGCTTGCTTACATTTATCAAGAAAAGCGAGCATTACTCTCTGACGTGATATTCCGTTGATACCAAGTGCCCTGAATATAATATTTGTATCAAGATAAATTTCCCTGTTACGTATGACACCGCGCAGCAATCTGTTCGGAGAGTCCCCGTGAATCAGCAGGCAGTATTCAAGACAACAATATATTAGATTTCCAAGCGCAGTATTCTTTTCTATATTGTTCCAGTTCAAGAAGTCGTGTACAAGTAGTTTTTCACTGTCAGATAATTCAGACACATCAACAGATAATTCACTGCTTGTAAACTGAGTGCCATCTTTGCCGGTCAATAAAACGCGATATGAGTTGATATTCGTTGTCGTTAGCTCATATAGATACACATGAATTGCTTCCCTGCATTTCTGAGGATTGGCAATTTGAAATTCAGAGATATACTGATCTATAAATACATCGATGCTGTGCTTCTGAGCCTCATTACACTCGTCGAGAGCAGATTTTGTCAAGCAGTATGCGAGTTCATCATCTTCTCTGACGCTTATGAACACGCCCCGGTTCTTTTTAATAAGCGCGTCCAACTCATCCTGGGAAATATGGTAACTATAGGTATCTAATATATTAGATATGATTTCAGTCTTTTTTAGAAAAGCATTTTCAGAGACAACAAACTGTGTCTTTACCATCTGTAGCTGTGTTTCAGTCTCTGATACTACATCGCTATTTTCCGAATAGATTGCGGCAGCTAAGCGAAAAATATCTTTCTGTTGAATAATGCCATTCCCCACCGGAGCTGATACCATACCCATATTGCCCCCTATATCTTGTATTGTATATAATAAAGTATCTTCAATGGCTGAGTCCTATCATTCCACAATTCTCTAAAGGACCTCATTCCCCTACATTTTTATTATATCAGGCAAATCCAAGAAATCAATAAAACTATTATAATTTCCAAAAATCTTGTCATTACATTAATTCCTGATGTATTGATGTTCCAGATTTCAAGGCTACAATTATCTCGTTGCCAGTTTCTACTGTCACACTCTCGACCACCTGACGGATCAACGCTTCATCCCACTCAGCTATAGCTGATGGTGTTGTTTCTGCTGCTTGCCTGCATTGCTCTATATGAGCTGCGGCTTTGCCGCTCTCGGCTAACATCCGTTGTATCTCGCCACGCTGGGCTTTCAAAGCCGTTTGCTTCTGCATGATCTCGCGGAATCTATCGCTATACGCCGCTTGGTCACCGCTTTCGGATGCCTCGGCAAGCACTTTACTGAACTCAGTATTTAACTGTTCGAGCTGGTTATCTATCTCAGACAGACTGAGCTGCTGTCCTGCAACTGGGGCAAGCTCTTTTTCCATTGCAGCTTTTAGGTTGTAGACTATATTGTCCTTGTCTTCAACTGCGTTGTTTATAGCGGCAAGGATGGCTCTGTGCAGAGGCTCCTCGTCCAGCGTCGGAGAGTCGTGGCAGTACTTGTTGCCATAGTCCACCCGGCTGACACAGCGCCAGACGATGCGCTTGCTGCCGTCGCGGTTGCGCCATGTACAGCGCTGATACCTTGTGCCGCACTCGCCGCAGTACAGCCTATCCGACAGCGCATATTTGCTGCTGTACCTGCTCCGGCCTGTCGGAGCATTTTTCTTTGACGGACTCTTTCCCGCGCTACGACGGGCGAGTTCTGCTTGAGCGGCATCGAAGGTCTCTCGGCTTATTATCCCCTCGTGATGATTCTGCACCAGATACATCGGGAGCTGACCGGTGTTCTTCTTGACTTTCTTGTTGATGCAGTCGTCGATGTAGGTTTTCTGAAGCAGGACATCGCCGCAGTATTTCTCATTTGTAAGTATGCTGTCTATGGCGCTCCGCGCCCATTTTGGCTCGCCGTTTATGTTCGGAACAGCGCTCTCATTCAGATACTCCTGTATCCCGCGGACCGGTGTTCCGCTGAGAAACAGGTCGTATATTTTTCTGACAATCTCTGCCTGATCCGGTATTATCTCAGGCTTTCCGTCATCACCCTTGCGATAGCCATACAGATATTTGTACTGTATGGTGGCTTTGCCCTCTTTCATGGCCTGCCGGATACCCCAGCGGACATTGGCGGAGATGGATTCGCTCTCGGACTGTGCGAACGCGCCGAGCATGGTTATGAGTATCTCGCTGTCAATTTCGAGGGTGTTCATATTTTCCTTCTCGAAGATGACCGCTATACCAAGCTCTTTTAGCGCGCGTACATAATTCAGACAATCGACCGTATTCCGAGCAAAGCGCGAGATGGATTTTGTAAGCACGATGTCAATCTTGCCCTGCTTACACTGGCGGATCATGCGCAGGAACTCCGGACGCTTGCGGGCAGATGTGCCGGTTATGCCCTCATCGGCGAAGATACCCGCCATAGTCCACTCTTTATTGGTCATGATCTTATCTGTGTAGTAATTCTTCTGCGCTTCGTAACTGGTGAGCTGCTCCTCGTCATCAGTGGATACGCGGCAATATGCCGCAACACGGAGCTGGCGCTTTGAAGCCCGTACAACTTCGGGCTTGGCTGGAATACATATAACTGTCGGCGTTGTATCTCTCATAGCACTTCCTCCGAATTTATAATCTGTCCATTTCTCAAAATCACCTGTGTGGATATTCTATTTACGATCACCTTATCAACGATCTTCGCAAGCAGGTCTGCATCAAGCTCAGTTAGTGTTTTGCACTTGGATACCATTCTTTGCAGTCGTGTAGTTTCATACTCGCTATTATCTATCACGGAGTACTGCACGGACGCCATCTGAAATATGAGTCGTTTTGCTTTGACCTCATCTATTGGCTGCACCAGAAGCAAGTCATCAAACTCCTGTTGCAGCTTGAATGTCTCAGTTACTTCTGGCACAGTTTTTTGCTCTTTTATTAAACTCGAATCTTGAATCAGTGCGTTTATAATACCGAGCACATCTGCCTCGGTCTGCACTGCAGGGCGCTTATCGCTCAATTTATAGAGCAGTCTCCGGGCTTCTGACCGCGTGTCTGTTTGAACTTTGGATGTTCGTATGCTTTCAGCCGCCTCGAACTCCTCGCAGGGTAAAATTTGAGGATAGACATTCGTTCCCACATAACGTCTATCCCCCAAGATCCTTGCTATCATATTTTTGTTCCAAGCCTTATCCCCATCATAGGAAACCTGCTGCTTCAGCAGATTCAACTTTATATCGTTGAATGATGCGCCGCCTATATACGCTCGGAAGATATATTTCACGATGTCCGCCTCCGAGCATTTAACAGCTACCCGTCCGCCGCATATCTGATACCCGAATGGCTGTCGCCTCTTATTCATTACCGCACCGCCCTTCTAATAGTCTCTCTGAGCTCAAGACCGTTTTTCAGCCTGAATCTCAAGTGAGTATTGTCTTCAACTATGATTTTGACTATGAGTTCGCAGAACAGCTCCGAGTCGAATTCCTCAAGGCAGTCCGGGGCGTCACGGATAACCTCCATGATCTGCTTTGTCTGAAATAGTGTGTCATCCGTTTTTGCTTCCAGCAGACGCTCTTTCTCAAACTTCAGCTTGCGGAGCTGTTCAGCCAGCTCATTGGTCTTGGATATGAAAATGTCAGGATCAACGAGCCCCTGCTGTTTCAGTACGGCTAACATTTGATTCTGACTTAGAATATCGGATATTCTCTTGTTTAACTCTATTACATCCGGACTCCATAACATTCGGTGATTTGTCATCTCATATAGATTGCCTAAAACCCGCTGCAGTATTTCTGGGGCGTGTTTCAGTTTGTAGCAGAGGCGAAGGAACGCTTCCTCGATTTCTGCTTCTGGAATTTGAGATACACTGCATAAGCCGGTATTTTCTGCATGGGTCCTGCATAGCCAATATTTTACGTTCTTATTCGTCATTGAACGAAACGACGCGCCGCAATTACCACACAATAATTTTTTGCTGAATATGCTTGGGTGTTGCACTGGCGTTTCGGAGAGTGTCCTTTGCTCTCGCAAGCTCTGTACAGCCATATATTCTTCGTGTGACACTATTGGAGGATGCGTGTTTTTTGCGTAGTATTGCGGGATTTCACCGTTATTTCTCTTGTGCTCACGAGGAAGTACATTTGTCTGGTAAGTTTTCTGCCATATTGAATCTCCGGTATATCTCTCATTAGAGAGTATATAAAGTATAGCGCTGCTATTCCACGGCTTATGCTGACGATTAAATATCCCCCGTCGGTTTAGATTTTGAGCTATGGTAACTCTACCCGAGCCGGATAGGTACATATCATATATCTTGCGCACAACGTCCGCTTCCTCTGGCTCAATAGTTATCTTGCCGTCCTTAAGCACATAGCCGAAGGGTATGGACGCGGGGATGTATGTTCCCATCTGCATCCGCTTCTGGTAACTCCAGCGCATATTCTTCGAGATAGACTCGCTCTCAGCTTGTGCCAGCGAGGCGAACACGGCTGTGAGCATCTCGCCGGAGACCTTGCCGGTGTCGATGCCCTCTTTCTCAAAGTACACGCTTACGCCGCGAGCTTTCAGAGAACGCACCGTTTCAAGACACTCTGTGGTGTTACGCGCAAATCTGGATATGGACTTCACGAGTATCCTGTCAATCAGCCCACGCTCACAGTCGCGGAGCATGCGTTTGAAGTCATCGCGCTTTTCTATCGAAGTGCCTGTGATGCCCTCATCAGCGTAGATATCTACAAGCTGCCAGTTATCCTTGCCGGATATGAGTTCTGTGTAGTATCGGTTCTGTGCAGCAAAGGAGTTTAGCTGTTCGTCAGATGATGAACTGACGCGGGCGTAGGCTGCGACTCTCAGCCGTATATCCTGCGGCTGTTCTGTTGCCGCTATCGTTATGACTCTCGCGGTGTTTTCCTGTGCCATGCGCCGGTTCACCTCCCTCTGCAGCAACACACAATACCACAACACCTTTCACAAAGCTACTGAAATATCAAGAAAATGTGCAAGATAATAAGTAAGTTCCCTCCGGCTGCACTAACTATCCCCTGCGGCCTGATGCGCAAGAAAGTACGCAAGATAATAAGCAAGATGTTGCTATTTCACACAGCTTGAGGTATAATGAAATAGGTATTTTTAATTGGGAGGCTTGCTATGAAAATGTATTCTCCGCCGTTTTCCATAACAAATGAAATGGTTTCTCTCATATCCGAGATTTCGGACAAGCTCGGTCGAATCAGCAATTATAAAGAATTTGAGAGCAAGCCGCATCTCAGACGGAACAACAGGATCAAGTCTATACACTCATCGCTCGCAATAGAGGCAAACTCTCTTTCGATGGATGAGGTAAGAGCCGTCGTAAACGGCAAAACCGTGATAGGCCCGCAAAAAGAGATTCAAGAAGTCAAGAATGCCTATGCTGCGTATGAGCAGATAGGCAGCTTTGACCCGTATTCGGTTGAAGAGCTGAAGCGCTTGCATGGACTCTTCACGAAATATACTGTCGATGAATCAGGCGCATTCCGCCGCGGTGAGGAAGGTGTGTTTGACGGAGACAGATGCATTTTTATGGCACCTCCGGCGCACCTCGTACCGCAGCTTATGGACGATCTGTTCGGTTGGATGGCTCGTGAAAAAGATTCCGTGCATCCGCTTATCCTATCTTCTGTATTCCATTATGAATTTGTGTTTATTCATCCCTTCGCCGATGGCAACGGCAGAATGGCTCGCCTTTGGCAGACCGCGCTCCTCACTCAGTGGAAGCAGGTTTTTCAGTATCTGCCTATAGAAAGCCACATATACAAATTTCAGACCGAGTATTATAACGCTATATCCGCATGCCATGTTGCCGGTAATTCCGACGCATTCATTGTGTTTATGCTCACCATGATAAACAGTACCTTAGATGAGGTTCTGCAGCAAACTGCATCCTCAACTTCCGGCATGAGTGAGCAGGTAAAACGTCTGCTCAATGTGATGGAGTACGGCGAAGCATATACAGCCAAGTGCATTATGGAGCTCTTAGGTCTGAAATCCAAAGAGGCACTCAGAAAGAACTATTTGAACCCTGCTATAGAAGACGGGTTCGTGATCATGAGCGAGCCGGACAAGCCGACAAGCCGTAATCAGACATATATAAAGCAGGAGCCGTAATTTTCAGACAGAAATAATAAGCGTCGCGCCGGTTTGTTTGGCAACACGGGAAAGTATCTTTTCAGCTTCCTTCTGGGTTATCAGCCCGTTGTTTCGTAGCTCTCTGAGGATTGTTGCTGTCACCCACAGGTCTATATCTACTGTCATAATGAAACCTCCATATAATTCGAGCCGGGTGGAAGCCCGGCTCTTAGTCTATTCAATTACTCTCTCGCAGAATACGAGAAGTCTCTGCCGCCCGCCGGTGTTCGGCGGATGGCAGGTCAGGAGGGTCACAAGGTCGCGCCCCTCCCGTATCTTTATCGCGTCAACATCATCCGGGGAAATGACCTGTATATCCACCACCTCGTACTTCATCAGCGTCCAGATGTTATCTATGTACACAAGGTCGCCGATCTGAAGCTCGTCAAGGTTCAGAAAATACGGGTAGCCGTTCCATCCGCGATGCCCTGCGATCACGGAGTTGGTATTGACGCCCCCGATGGGAACGCTCGTCTGCCCAAGCACTGCTGCGCCGTTTGCCATGTTCTCATCGTTCGCGCCGAGATACAGCGGCAGTGTTACTTCAAGCTTCGGGATGTAGATTATCCCGAAAGTCTCATCCTGCAAGCCGTACTGCGTAAGGATGAATGCGGGTTGCTCGTATGCTGCCGCATTTGTGAGGGCTATCTGCTTGCCCTCGTACAGCCAAGTGTTGTACTGCTCTATCTGCTCACGGAGCTGCGCATACGGTGTTGCCTCCGGCTCTGCATCTTCTACAGACTGTATCTGCTCCAAATGCTGGATGAAGCTGTCGTTGGCTTCGTCCACCTGCTTCTGCCGGGAAGCACGCTCCATTAGCGGCTTGAAGGTAACAAAGAGTCCAACTGCGGCGAGGAGTGCCATAAGGACGAGAAGGATCATCTTAGCCCTTTTCATGCAGACCTCGCTTTCTCCGCCTTGGACGGATGCGGTTTATCTCAAAGACTATCCCGATGGCGGCTATGCAGATAACGCCAAGCCCTATGCCTTTGAAATATTCCTGCTGCCATGTGGACTGTGTGATGCCATCACGCTCATTCCTCTCAGCCTTGAGATTTTCTACATACTCAGCCTGATCATTGCGAATGCGTGTCCCACGTACCATGAGGCGATGAGTGTTGACTCCGTATGGCGTGCAGGTCACCAGCGTGCATACATCATGCTCCGGCAGGATCACGAGCTTTGACGTGTCCTCCGGGAGCACGGTGTTTATCTCCAGCACCATATACGCCATAGTCTCATCAAGCGTGTGAACATAGAACGTATCGCCGCACTCCAGTTTATCTAAATCCGAGAACAGACGCTGTCCGGCAAGCCCTGAGTGCGCTGTCAGCACAGCGTGGGAAGTTTCCCCGCCGACCGGCAGGGAGCTTCCGAGCAGATGCCCGACGCCCCGGTCAAGGCTGTCGTCTCCCGTGCCGTGGTAGATTGGCAGGTTTACGTCTATCTTCGGAATCTCGACGTACCCCATTATCCCGTCGCCGCGGATATTCAGCAGGTTCTCATAGTTTTCAGCGGCAGATTTGAGCGCTTCTTCCGAGAATGAGAGGTTATCTGCGACGCCTGGGATCAGCGTCCGGTTATACGCCAAAGCCGCCTCCTTTGCCTTTTGCAGTTCTGTATCATCCATATTGCTGACAGCCTTCTCATATCTGGTCTGAACTATAGACTGGTACTTGACGGCGGTGAAATTACTTATGACAGGGTACAGGCAGAAGAGCAGAGCAATAATTAATATTGTTAGTCCTAATATAATCTTTGTTTTTCTGCTCATACGCGAAAGCGGGAAGCAGGTTTCTTAGCCTGCCTCCCTGACCTTTACTTATTTGTTTCTTTCTTCTTGTCTCTGAACGCGAAGTATATAACAACAACTGCGACAGCCACAAGACTCAGGCCAATAGCCGGGAACATCCAGTTGCCGTAACCGCCGGTCTTGGGGAGGTCAAAGCCCTTGGTGTTCACGACAGTCAAAGGTACAAACGCGTTCGCCGAGCCGTTGTCCGAACCGAGTGTGACCTGCTTGTTATCCACCTTCGCCGACGCAGTCAGGAGCTTGTGCTCAAGATGCTTCTGGGGCATGTTGTGTAACAGCCCCTCTTTAACGTCTGCGTAACGGGGATCGTTCTGGATAAGACCGAGGACGTCAGAACTGTAAATGTCACAGACCGTGCTGCTTTCGCCGACGCTTATTACAAGCCCGATGCCGTTCTTGAGCAGAGTGTAAGCTCCGTCTGTCTTGAGCTCGGTTATGGTGTATGCATCATCCTCAATACCGTAGATGAGCATACGTCCGTCAGAACGAGGAGTGAAGCGTGTGGCCTTGGATTTGTCATCAGTGCTGCCGGTCACGTAGTAAGCCTTCGCGCTCTCGTCATACTTGGCGACTACGTAGTAATCGTCCGCATCGTTCTGGAGGCAGAACTCGACCTTGCTGAGATCTCCCTTGCCATCCGAGAACTTCTTCGTGAGGTCAAGTCCGAACACGTAGACATGGCAGTCATCGACGAGAGTGTCGTAATAGCTGCTGTTCGTGCGCTTCCAAGTGAGGACGACGTCGTTGGTGTTGCCATTATCGCCGTAGTTTGCGGACTTGTCCAGCTGGGCGGAGTATGTAATGCGGAGAGTGCAGTCGGAATACCCGGAGTTGACCATTGAAGCATCGGCATATACGGCCTTGCTGGTGTTTATTTCCTCCAGACCTGCTTCAGTCATGGTGATACTCATGACGTATCCATCATCATTGGTCGTGTAGCTGACATTGAACTTACCGTCTGCTTCTGCCCACGTAGCTATCTTGTCCGTGCAGTTTGCATCCTTGAAAAACTCAAGCGTGACGCCGTTCTGGAGATACGGGATGCCTTTCTCCGCGGTATCTATGAAGCTGTAATCCGTGAGATACGAAGCTGCCGAGGTGATGGACGGGAGCGTAGATATGATCTGGTACTCAAGTGTATCGCCGACAGAGGCAGTCGCGGTATGTGCAAAGCCGTCCGTGATGTCCGCGCTGCCGTTATTCTTGCCGCTGCTGGACTTTGCTTCACGCACAGTCTTTTCAAGCGTCGGAATTCCGGTGAGGTTTTTGGGGTAAAGCGTCACATTATAGAGCCAGCTTGCTTTATCTGCGGTGCTGGTCATGGGCAGAGAGACGAGGAAGGGCGCGGTGGTCTCAGTGACCATTTCGGGGACGCGGGTCTCAACGAAGAGATACAGGCCAAGAGGCAGGTCTGAAACTGCACTGTGACCGTAGCCGTCAGTCTCCGTCATGGCAGTGCCGCCATTCTCACGGACGTAAGCTTCAAGCGCGTTCTTGACCGAGGTCGCATTATTCGTGAGCGCGTTCTTCAGCGCATCGATGAGCACATCCGACTGATACGCATATACATTGCCGTTGTCTGCGGCGGAGTATCTGTCGTCTATGCTCAGCCCCAGTGCGGCGAGGAGCTTGTCCGTGGTGTCGTTGTGCTCAATGCCGTAAAGCACCTGTGTATTGCTCGTATTGTTGTCCACATCAGTGTAAGTGCAGATGTCCGCGATTTTGAGATAACTGAACTCAACTCCCTTGATAGCGTAGCCGTAGGATTCGCCGTTGCCGGTGAGCTGGTTCACTATCTGTGTATTGCCGAGGATGGATTCTACTCCGGCTTCATCGCGGACACCGGATGAGACATAGGAACTGTTCCAGACACCGTCTTTCTCTGCCGAGGTGAGGTCATATTTATATATGTCCACTGCGCCTGTGCGGGCGTAGTCTATGGTGGGCAGCGCCTCGACCGACAGTGCGCTTGCCGAGATGGGGAAGCAGAGGATCGCCGCAAGGGAGAGTATGAGTGCGAGGGCTTTTCTGAGTTTATTCATGCGTGTTTTTCTCCTTTTTTTCATTAGATTTTGTGTCATGTGTGATCGTGAACGCGTAGAGCACAGCGCCGAGGATGCAGAGCACGATGGGGATATACGCAAACCCGCTGCCGCCTGTGTTCGGCAAGTGGTACATCGCACCGTTGACCGCTGTGACATAGAGAACGTAGCAGTAATTCTCGCCGTCTATGACCTCGCAGTCATCAGAGCTGAAGGACTTGTCCACTTTCACGGGAAGCGTGCCGGTGTACAAAGGCTCTGCCAGCAGAGTGCAGCCGTCAGGTGCTCTTGTCTCTGTGAGTTTATATATAATGGAACGGTCTGCCTTGAGACCGGAAAACGTAGCAGTGCCCGCACTGTTCACGGTGAGGCAGCCGTTATTCAGCACAGAGCTTGTGCAGCCTCCGGCTTCTATACTGTCAGAGGTGCGGCTGAACACCGGCTGCCACGAAACGCCGTTGTCTGTGGAGTATTCGAGCAAGTATTCAGCACCGGTGAGAATGCTGCCATCTGTACTCTCCTTCGTGACGGTTATGCTGCCGTCACGCTCAGGTTGGATGGCTGTGTTGTCTACCGTGACCGTGATGGTTTTACCGTGCTCGGTAATGTCCAAGGGATAAACGGTGTCGTCCAAAGCATACCCCGGAGGGGCTTCATATTCCTGATACGTGTAACTGCCTTTCTTGAGGTTCTCAAAGGTTATCTGCCCATTCTCATCGGTGCAGCCTTCACCTACTATCTCACCAGAAGCATTGAACAACCTGAACCCGGCACCGGAGAGCGGCGTTTTAGTCTCGCCGTCCTGCTTGACGATGACAAGCTTTGCACGGAAGCGGCTGTTTGTCATCGTGACATCGACCGTCTGGCCGCTGGACACCAGAGAGACCGAATAGCGGGTGTTGTCTAAGACATACCCATCAAGGGTATTTATCTCTTCGTAGTAGTAATCCCCAAGAGGCATATTCGTGAAATATACATACCCGTCCTCGCCTGTAGTACCGTAAGCGACGGTCTCGCCTGCGGTGTTGTACAAAGCGAACGTGACGCCGGGCATGGCCGCGCCGGTGTCGGCATCTATCTTGCGGATGGCAAGCCCGGCAGTTTTGGGCAGCTCTGGCTCCGGTGTTACGACTTCAACGTTTGCATTCGCAACATCCTTTTCAATGTCGTAAGTGTAGGCGAGTATTCTCTGCTCGCCCCAGTTGTCCGGATTGAAGAAGATAAGCGAAGCGTCCGTCTGATTGTCTATGCCGGTGGCATTCAATGTGAACGCAGCGCCGCCGTAGACTTTGGGGATGCGTATCGTGAGCACGTCTCCGTCATTGCCTGTCCAGCCGTATACCTCGGCGTCTGACGGCAGCCCGCTGTGGTCGAGCGTATAGCCGCCTGTGCAGTTCACAAGGGTGACAGTAGTCGTGCCGACATAGTAGTCTCCGTCCTCCGTGAGTGTGATAGGCGAGAAGCTGACGGAGTGGTCGTATGTCACCTGATACCTTGCGTTCTCAAGAAGATACATGCACCACTGGAACAGATACTCATAACCGGATGCTCCACGGAAGAACTGTGAATACAACTGGAGATTCATCCAATCCGGTACGCCCTCCGCACCACGTTCTGCGAGCCAGAAGCGTATGGCATTGGCAGTGGCGTATCTCGCCTCATCTGCCGAGAAGCCGCCGTCGTCGTTCGGATAGCCGTGCTCGAGGATGGATTGCAGACCGCGGATGGTAGTCTCATCATAATACTGCCAGCCGCTCGTTGAGGAGTAGCCGCTGTTGTTGGGTGAGTTATAATTCGTCTGGAGACAGTAGGCGACCTGACCGGTCTCGTTTATGTAGTGCGCGGGAGTGCCTATTGCCGTCCAGACGCCCTTGCTGCTGAAGGTCTGGATGTACGACGCTGAGTTTACCGTACTGACCGTGACCCAGTCCGCGAAGGCTGAGATGGGTAAGATTGCGATGAAGATAAGGAGTACACAGAGCAGAGAAAATATGCGTCTGTGTACATAGGCGCTTTTTGTTACAGTGATGATCACGACCTCCTTCTTTTTCTCTGCCGCTCATCTGCGGCGGCTTTCATGAGCTTCTTCTGGTACTTACCGCACTGCGGCGGTGCGCGGTACGGTGCTTTGCATTTGTGGCGGTTTTTCTTTCCCATAATGGTCTCCTTTACATGCTCATATTCGGTTCTTCAGATTCTTGCTGTTCAAAGGACGTATCCGGCAAAACTTCAAACCTGCCGTTTGCAATGTTGAGGATTTCGAGATGAGCAAAAAGCTGAGAGTACTTCTCTATGTACTCCGGCGGCAGCGACGTGAAATCTTCTTCTCCGAGACCGACGATCATAAAGTTACCGGCAATATAGTCATAGAGATTGCCTGACTCATCGCGCAGCCCACGGTTGAACGGGAGTTGTTCAAGCTTGCCTTCTTCATTGCAGATGATTGCGACGGGGTCATCGTAGGGCGAGATTGATTCTATGTACCCGCCGACCACCTGCTGCAAAGACTTGAGATCTGCGCCGATAGCAGCCTGATACGGAGCTTTGCCCGGCTCGACCATGAGCACGGTCAATGTAGATTTTTCATTTTCCATGTTTCCTCCTGATAATGCGGCAGCCGATGTATAACACCGGCTGCCATTGTTCTGAATTTTGACTTTTTGGATTTTTCTAACCTGTATTCGACACTACTTCCCCAGGTCGGGCGGACTACTGAACCGCAGTTGGCGCTGCGCACGGGAATTTCACCCCTCCGAGGATCTCTCCGAGCTGCCCCCATTGCCTGAAAGCTGTGGCTGGACAGGAGTACCTGCGTGAATGCAGTCATGGCGCGCGGCTTGCCAAGGCCGCTTTTGAATGGACTGACCCGCTCGTCACCTTATGGCCGTCGATTGATGCGGTTTCCCGCACAGGTGAGTTCTGGCGCATCCTTCGTCTCGCTCGTACATTCACTGATGTTATTCAGTAGCCGGATATGACCGGTTGCCCCGGTGTTTGTCAAGGTACACCGAGGGGTGATAATTTATCCCCTCACTTCTTAAGCGAGTTCGGAGGGGGCTTGTAACAGTTTTTTCAACTTTTTATAAAATTTTTTAATTTTGCAAGGATTTTTTGAACTTGGCGTTGTATTGTCATGTGACTTACACCCTGCTTTTCTGCAATCGTGCGCATTGAATAACCGTTGAAATACAAATCTGAGATCAACTCCTTTTCTGCTTGCGGCAGCATCTCAATAGCCCTGTGTAGCTTGCGGTAAATAATGTTCGTTAACGCAAGCTCTTCAACGCTCGGCTGCAAGAAATCGTATATCTGCTCCTCACCGGTAATCTCTCCATCTGCAAAGTCCTCATACTTCAATACATAGTTACGGGAATCTTTTTCGGCCAGCGTGCGTTCATGCCGCCTCATTTGGCGGTAAGCGTTATATACTTCTTCGGAAACACAGATTTTTTCACCGTTGATGGTTATGTAATAGTTGTCTGCCATTACGCAGATCCTCCTTATTCTGAATTTTGAAAAAGTCAAAATTCAGAACGGGAGGCGCTCGGATCATTTGGTATGTAAATTTAGCGTTGCAAATATGGATTAGAAAAGTACAGCAAAGAACATGTCGCGGTCTCCATAAGTGATTCGGCACCGGCTTCGTGCCCCGTATTGTGTTCTCCATAAGAGCGCCATTGTATATGAGCGAATTTACGTTAAAGAAGTGCAAAAAAATAAGACGCAGGTAAATTACCTGTACCTTATTGAGCAAATTATTTGATAACACCCATGCGGCGATAAGCGTCTATTATGTTCTGCGGGATACCCAGCTTTTGATGGAGTATTTTGTCTGTGTGTTGGCCAAATTGCTGCGGAAAAACGTAGCCTGCGTGGATGTGAACCGAAAACTATTGGCTGAACCATAGCATCGGCAGTTGCACCGTCAGGGGTAGGCACGGTGATAAACATTCTCCGCTCTTCGCGGTAGAAGCCGCTGTTATATACCTGCTTTAAATCCCAGACAGGCACGTAAGAAAGTCTGCTTCACGCTGAATTCTCTAATGCAGTCGGCAAACGCTCTTATCTGCAGCCCGCTCAGATAACGATACAAATCAGCTCGTCGTTATGCGCCAAACGATGCACGTTGTCGGTATACCGTGGCTTTTCAATAAGCTTCAACAGTTCAGCGTTTGGCAGCACAGACACTCCCTCGACGATTTACTGCCGCAGTTTAATACGAATTTACCGTCACAAGCCTGAAAACATAATGACGGTGCAACATGGGATCGATATTGCCCGTTCTGCCCTGCGCTTCGTCAGATGCTAATATGCGACTGCACGCGGGTGGCGTTGCCGATAATGCGGCATCGGTCAGTGCCACCGCAAGATATTGACCCTCTCCAATAAACTCCCGCTCATACAGCGCGGAGAGAATGCTGGCCTCAAGACTTACGCTTTACACGTAATCACATAAAAATAACCTGCCGCAATAGTTAGGAGCTTCAGTAATTGTCAGGTTACGAAGGTATGCGGATGGTCATTTGATATGTACGTTTAGTATAACCAATGTTTTACTCCCTGTACTAAGTCTTAGAGTATTCCCTTCAAGTGGGGCCATTGTGAACCGGGGATAGGTGCAGTACATAGGTGCAGATGTACCCGCTGACACCCAACTACTAGAGAGCAGTCAATATAAATTAAAAAGGTTCCATCCGTTTGTTTTTACAATATTCAAATCTATATACTTTTGTGTTGAATTATAAATCTACATATTGTACGTTGCATTTTGTCGGAAAGCAGGATATAGAAAAACTGTGTTGAGTACTGACATCAGTTGCCTCAACACAGTTATACAAATTGTGTTAAACGTGTTACGGTTTAACTCTGTTCGGCCAGATATATGCTGACTCGGCTCTGAATCTGTGCAGCGGCCTCATCCACACTCTTCTGGCCTTCAAAGTATGCAGTAGCTTCCGACTGTATGATCGCCCTCAGGGTTTCATCCTTGTGGACAAGCTTTCTTGTGTTATATACCTGTTCCTGAAGAATTTCTGCATCACTCTCGTTAAAGATATCCATATTCTGCTGTTGGTCACGCTGATTTGTAACAGTGGCATTCACGGCTCGTTCAAAGCGATCCTTAAGCACCGGAATGCCTGTCATTATGTTGGCATTAGATTCGCCCGTCATCAGCATACGTACAAATCTCCAAGCACCATCATGATGCTTACCGGAAGCCAAGATACCTAACCTAGTGTTATTGCCAACGCTCGGTGCATCGGCATCAAACGGACCATTGAGCTTTACAAAATAACTGCCTGTGCCCGCTGCTTCCGGGAATCCGGCTACGGAATAATCTGTTTCCATGATCGTGCGAGCCCAAAATCCGGCATCACCGGCAAGGTCGGTACTAATTTGAAACAGAAGCGGGTTTTCATATTTTTCAATGACGCTGGGCTGTTCCTTCAGAAATGTCAGCCAATTTTTAAAAGCCGTGCTGTCAAAAGAGCACGTCATCTCATCCCAATCCACGAACTCCGCCGTAGCTGCCAATATGAAGCTGTCCAACAAGCGCTCTCTGCTTAAACAGTCCAAATCCACCGTCCGGGTTTTCAGCTCACGTATGCCGTCGATCGTCCAAGCTTCATGACCTGTATAAATATCGCGGCGAGTAATCATTGTCAACAGTGTGAATTTATCAGTATATTCGTAGAGAGCTCCGTTTTTCAGCATAGCATTCAGCAGCGGCTGGATAAAGTCATCCCTGCTGAGCTCCTCGTCTGCATCAATATATGGCAGCATATCTACAAGCAGTCCGTCCTTGATTGCATTTTCCGGTAACAGACTTGTGTCTACTATATCGATTTCATTGGATGTTGCCAGTTCAATCAGCAGACGGTCTCGCTCTGCTTCATTTTCATAAACAACCGGCTTTATCTCAATTTTGAACTCAGGATCTGTGTTATTGAAACGAACGATGGCATCCATAAGCTCACTCGTATATGTATATGCCGTCGATTGATATTGGTACATTTCATCGCTGGAATCGCCGAAGCAGACCATTGTTAGGGTGTGCTTCTCAGGTACTTGGCTTGGCGTTACTTTTATGATATCGCTGCTTGTCGGATAAAAAAACTCTCCCCTAGAGTTCTCAAGAACTCTGCTGCCGCCCATTTCACTATAGCTCAGGGCAACATTCATCCATTTGAATATCTCCGTTTTGTCTCCGGAAACAGGATCATAGCGTAAGAGCGCTTTTTGCTCTGTGGTCAAGAAATCCCCCATATTGCTGCTGAAAAAGCCTTTGTTTTTTATAGATACTACCTCACCAAACTTCAAGCTTGCCTTATCCAACTCTGCATAGCCGCTGCTGGTGCGAATATATTGCTTATCATTTACGCGTAATTGAAATATTTCCCCAACAGCGGGTAATGCGGAATCATCAAGTACCTCTCCGTTAGGGTCAATCAGATAAGTAGTCGAGAACGTTGTCAGCAGCGCTCTGTTCGCGTCTAATGCCAGCACGGAGCAGATAATAGCACCATCCCCCTCGGTGCTGCTGTCTCCTGCAAACGGTATGCGGCTGCATATTGAATTCTTTTTGCTGAGTTCGGTAGAGATAACATAATATCCCAACTCATCCAAATTCGCTCCGCCTTTGATATCTGCCTCTGTGTAACTCTCCTTAAGCAGTACCCAAAACGAATCTCCTGAAACAGATACACACAGCGGCACAGGGTTGTGTATATCTGTTGTCTCCAGTGCGAAGTTCTGCCAGCTGTCAGAAATCGTATCATAGCTGGCGACAAGCAAGTCACCGTCGGTTTTTTGAACTCCAAGCCATAGAGTATCATTGTACGTATCCCAGCTCCAAATGCTTCCAAGCCAATCGGGTACGGAAACCTTGGCAGGTACATATCCAAGCGTTGTGTTAAGTACATCAGCTTCGGCCGGGTTCGTCATTTGTGCAGTTTCTGTTCTATTGTTAGTGCAGCCGCTTATAAAAAGCATAGAAAGCACTATAACAACAGCAATATATCGTTTCATATGCTCCTCCATGAGAATATCTTCAAAAGCAGGATTGAAACAAACTGTTCCAATCCTGCTTTATTTTAACTGAGGAAATAGTTTGCAGAGTAACCAAATATGTTCCGCTGCAGTTCACTATCATAATGGCGAATAGACGCCCAATCGTAGTCATCCGCTGTGCCATAAATCCACTTGTATATATACACAGTGTCCCCAACATACAGCGTATGAACTTTTTGGGCACTTGTGGACGCTTTGGCTCTTACAACAACATCTGTGTGGTTGTACAGCGTTACGTACGTGTCATCCTTTGAATGCATGACGGATATTGGCGCTGATTGCGGTTCTGCAGGTGCTGCAAAGGCAGTTACGGACATTGCCGCTACGATTGCCAAGCACATGATAAAGGATACGATTTTCTTTGCTACTTTCATGTCTTTACCTCCTGTTATTTTTTTATTGTAATTATACCAGCATGTGCACCTGCTGGATAATATTACAGTAAGTTTGTTCCTGATAGAAAATTGATTCAGTAATGCGGCTGAATTCCAAGTATTCTCAGTTGCATCCGAAACATTGCAGCAGCAATAATATTTCTGTCTGCCTAGTCCATATTGACGATTTCACCAGCAGTATATACTATAGCTGAGTAGGCACCGCTTATTTTATCACAATTATTTCACACTGGTGGTTTGTATAGACAAAGCCTTGGCGAACATGCTGAAATCATGTAGATGATTTCGTCCATGCAAGGTATCTACTTAGTATACTCATGAGGCAAGCAGGCTAGTGCATACAGAGGCAACGACATCCGTGCTTTCCCTGAAAACTTCTGATAGGCCCCAGCCTGTACGACAATACCTTTCATCAACAAATCTTCAAGGACAAAACTGGTGATAATCTTAGCACATGTCATACAATTTAACCTCTGGGCTATCTCAGCCTCTGATAGTGCACAATCTGCGTCATGAAGGACTTGTATTATTTCAGCATGTGACCTTGAGATATTCACGTCTCAGTTTTTGAAACATTTGTTTCCTTATTCGACGGACGCATCGGCTGATAAATAAATCCATAGCATCCCGGCGGCCATTCCCGACGCTCTCTATCAGCCATTCTTTCTGCTGCCAACTTAATTTTTGTCTTGAGCTCTTTCTGTGTTTTCATCTGTAAACACTCCTTCTTTTATTTTTCCAATGACAAGCAATAGTGTTGCCATTGAGTTTCCAAGTGTTATTCCCTTTACGGCGCTAATAAAGGATAACATGTACAGTACTATTGCAAATGCAAAAAGCAGCACCATACGTTGACGCGCTTTAACTCGTACAGCTTGTAGTTCTGCTTCGTCAAAATGTATATTTGAGTTGTTTACAGGAGCAAACGCAAATACAACTATTGCTGCTACCACATTCATCACGCATATTGAGCCTATAGTATTCAGTTTTGGCAGAAACCACAGCACAAAACACAGCTCCAATATGAGTGACCACGCTATACAGCGCACAATCGTTTTGGCATGATAGCCGTTAGTTCGCACTCGCAAAAAATAGAAACTACATAAGTACATTACTGCTGTCCATATGTCGGATAAAGCTATTGCTATTATTAGAAAAGGAATTGCGGTGAAAATGGTCAAAATTCTCCTCTCAAGACCATATGCAAACCATTCTTTGTCGCAGGCTTTTACTACCCCTTCTGTGACAAGCTTAGCAGTTACCATATCCATCAACTTTTGCACTATCGCTCCACCTCTTATTTACAAATATACTATAGCAACTTGTATTTTCCAGTAATTCGACACAAGAGGGGAATTTTACAACGCAAGAGGGGAAAACGCCATCCTTTCTCATGAAAAGGATGGCGTTTTCCCCTCTTTATTGATTTGGTATTTCGGCAGCGAAGTTGAACCAGCCATTTAAATATTCCATAGCGCTCTCGCCATTTTGCAAGGCTAAGACTCTCTGCACACCTGCCAAGCCAAAACCATGTTCTGCTTTAGGCTCCTTAACGGTCTCAATTTGGCCATCTACTATTTTCACTGGCGGCGATGTGTTTTTTATGGATATGAACAAAGCGTTGTCCTCTAAAAGCACGGTACATATAATAGTCCGCTCTCCATCCAAACGTTCACAGGCTTCGATCGCATTATCTAACAGGTTTGATAAAAGGACAACGATGGAATCAATACTTATAACTATCGTTGACAGATCGTTCACAGTCAACTGAAAATCAATATTTTTCTCTCTCGCAGTATGATATTTCTCATTAAGTATGGCATCTATTACAGCATGGCCGGTATTAGCCGCGAATATTCGCAATGTGTGAGCCGCCTGAATTTGCTGTATATATTCTTTTGCTTTTTCCACGTTATTTTGTTCCAAAAGCCCATGTACGGTTTGCAATTGGTGCTTGAATTCGTGCGTTGCCGATCTCTGGGCTTTATAGCTTTTTTCCAGTGCTAGATAACTATTCGTCTGCAGCTGCATACTTTGGTTCAGCATAGCAATTTGCTGCTCTGCTCTAGAGGCTCTATCTAGGCTTGTCATCAGATATATTATTAGAACGTTTGATAGTCCAAGTATAATACTGAATACGATTGCACTGACAGATAAATCGCTTTGGTCTTTATATGTATTAAAAATCACGCATAGCATTGCAAGACTTATTATTGGAAAAAGCATCGTGAGGAGCAACCTTTTGTTGCTCAAAATAATAGGTTCTTTCTTGTTGCGAAAATATGAAAGACTCCACGCGCCAAACAGAACAACACATTTACTAGCTGTGCCGACAATCGTATACAACCACTTTTTCCATACCAGCTCCGAGACGGACAATCCTAGGATAAGCGATACCCCCGAAAGCATAATCGTTTCAGCAATTCCAATAATGAAAAGCCATGTGGCAACAAGTATAATACGAACATACCATGCTCCGGAAAATGTCAGACTGACTGCCAAAAATGCAATTATAAAGGAGAGCAGCATTTTTATATACAAATTATTTTGAAAAAAATCTCCCGTGAGATTATTCAAAATAAAAGACACACACAACGCACATACAAACGCGGCTACTGTTTGCTTTAAGCCGATTTTTTGCTTCAAAAAGGCTTTACATGCAAAGAACAGTGCCATAGATTCTATACACAGCCAAACTGCCGAAATAGCATATTCCACTCAGCGCGTCCCCTTCCACAACATATATTTCTTACGGCAAACAGGATACATTTTATTGCTTACTCTCAATTTAGTGCCTTCCTTTAACTCAACCTCATCACATGTCAACTTTTTTATATGTGCCATATTTACAATAAAACTCTTATGCAGTCGAACAAACCCCTGACTATCGAGCTCAGCCTCCATCTTTGACAATGTCGAATAGCAGCAGAGCCTCTTTTCAGGCAATGTCCCATTGTATACATGGAAAGTAAGCGTATGGCCGAGCGCCTCTATGTATGCTATATCTCGTATTTCAAGCTCTACTATTTCTCCCTCCATAGATATTTTCATAGTGTTTTTTCTCTTGCGAATATGCGTAAGAATCTGTTCAAGACAAGGAGTAAGCTTCTGGGTAATATCCTCTTTCAGCAGGTATCTAAATGCCTGTACCTCATAGCCTTCGGGCGCGAACTCAATATAATTTGTTACAAACACTATTACCGCTTCATTTCGCAATTCCCGCAACTTTCTTGCAATGCCTATTCCATTATAGCTTTTGTTTTTAAAATCAATATCTAAAAAGGCTATATCGCAGCTTTTTAAAACCTCTGAGCCTATTTTTTCGGCCATGTCAAATACTTGAATTTTAGCCTTGATGTTACTCCCTGACAAGATTATGCTTATCTTTTTTCCTAGCTCATCTGCGAAAACCTTATCATCATCACAAATGATTACATTGATCAAACTATTCACCCACTTTAACTTGAATACATAAGGTTCGTGTGCTCCATTAATATTAATAATATACATTCCCTCCCTTTTTCAAATGATTCCGCGCTATTACAGTATAATTATATCATATTGATGCAAAATTACAATTATGCTGCATACGTTTATGCTATCATTGTTTCAAATTAAAGTTACAGGGGCACATATGAAAGATTTCGGCATGCGGCTGCAGGAGCTGCGAAAGCAACGTGGCATGACGCAAAAGATGCTAGCTGAACGCATAAATAAAAGCCTTTCCGCAGTGAGCAGTTATGAGACTAATGCGCAAATGCCACCACTTGATGTTTTAATAAGTATCGCATCGGTATTGAATGTTTCATTGGATTATTTGGCAGGGCTCGAACGAAAAGAGGCAATAATTATTGATGGGTTCTCTGATTCACAGAAAGACTTGCTGAATATGTTAGTACAGGAATTTTCTAAGCCGTCTGTATGTGTACATGCCATATCAGATGAGCAGACTAAAATTATCAACAAGTTGCTATGCATATTCTTCGAAAAGACATAATTTCTAAAAAACTCTTCTCACCGTGAGAAGAGTTTTTTAGTACCATCTGGGTCTTGCCACTATACTGAAAAAGCCGGTCATTTCTGTGATTACAACGTTATTGTAAGGGTGCCGTCAAGATTTATGCGCAAAATTGTTTGCAGGCTCCGGCTGAGTGAGGTCAGCCGGCCATAGAGGCGTCGTACAGAGCTGCCTCCAAGTGCTTCATGTTCATGTATTTCTTGTTGCCACACTGGGTGCCCGCCACATGGCGGAGCCGGGCGCAGACCAGCATCAGAGCGGAGTTGCCATCGGGGAATGTCCCCACCACACGGGTGCGCCGACGGATCTCACGGTTCAGCCGCTCGATCACATTGTTGGTACGGATGCGCGTCCAATGCTCGCTGGGAAAATCGCAGTAGGTCAGCGTCTCCTCAATGCCGTCCTCGACCTTCTTGGCAGCTTCCTTCAGTTTCATGGCGCGCAGCTCGGCGACCACGGCCTTCGCCTTCTCGCGGGATGCCTTTTTGCTCTCCTGGGCGTGGATCGCCTTGAGCATTTTTGCCACAATTTTGACCTTGGATTTGGGAACAACAGAGAAAACATTGCGGTAGAAATGTACAACGCAGCGTTGGTATCCGGCGTCCGGAAACACTTCTCCCACAGCCTCCAGCATTCCCATGCACTTGTCACCAACAATGAGCTTCACACCGTCCAGACCGCGTCCACGGAGCCATTGGAAGAAGCTGACCCAGCTGGCCTTGTCCTCTTTCATTCCTTCAGCAGCTCCTAAAACCTCGCTAAAGCCATCTTCATTCACAGCGATTGCCACCAAAACAGCAACATTTTCGTACTCTCCGCCCCAGTTGCGGCGCAGGTAGA
>ENA-UONT01000446-UONT01000446.1-human-gut-metagenome-genome-assembly--contig:-CS20-NODE-446-length-49863-cov-22.555071_pt1 | contig 49863 bp, 39 predicted proteins | sample MGYA00242459_ERZ724006 | MGnify/ENA metagenome assembly ERZ724006 | reverse complement strand
CGAACTTTTATTCGGCACAAATACAAAAAAGCTGATGAAATCCTATCGGATTTCTCCGAAGAAATGATTATCCGCTTTTTCTATCGCCGAAAATCGCCTCTGCCGTACGCTTGTACGGCGACGTGACGCTTTTCGACGATTCTGCATCTTTTTTACCTCTCCCGTTTCGGGTCGGCTAAAATCGTCCGGACCGAAAAAGCGAAAACAAGCTGAGCGTATCAGTCTTTTGTATGTCCCACATAGCGGGAAATGGGTCGGAATCCTGACGGATTCCTGCTTAAAATTTGATGTTTTCGCTTTTTCTGCGCCCGATTTCGCCGCACGACGTACGCTTGTACGCCTTGCGCGACGAAATCGAGTGCTCCAAACGGTTTTATCTCTCCCCGTTTTCGGAAAGGCTGAAAAGCGCAGACCGAAAAGACAAACAGGCAGAATATGCCGATTAAAGAATGAACAACTATTAAAAAGGCGGTATAAGTATGACAGACAAATGGCTATGCCCCGTCTGCGGCGGCATTCTGACACCGGACGGCGGCAGCTATCGCTGCGACGAAGGGCACTGCTATGACATAGCAAAAAGCGGATACGTCAATCTCATCCGCTCGAACAAAAGCCTGCACGGCGACGACCGCGATATGATACGGGCGCGCAACCGATTTCTCGATAGCGGTTACTACGCGCCGCTGCGTGATGCGCTGTGTGAGGTGCTGCGCGAGACGCTCGCGGGCGCAGAAGCGCCCGTCTGTCTTGATGCAGGATGCGGGGAGTGCTACTACACGGCAGCCATGCACAATGCGGTTGGCGGCGAGATGCTCGGCATCGACCTTTCACGCGACGCGCTGATAATCGGTGAGAAGCGCCGTGCGGGACTTGAGCTTGCCGTGGCAAGCGTAAATGCGCTCCCGCTCGGAGACGGAGTGACGGATGCGGTAATATCGGTGTTTGCGCCGTTGTGCGCTGATGAATTTCACCGCGTGCTGAGGCAAGACGGAAGCCTTATCCGAGTCATACCGCTCGCCCGCCATCTATGGGGGATGAAGGAGGTACTGTACGAGCATCCGTACGAAAACGCCGAGGAGCGCGACGCACCCGAGGGCTTTCTGTCGCTCGGCATGCGCCGAGTCGAATATACCGCAGAGATAGACGGCGAGCATATCGGCGACCTATTCTCCATGACACCGTATTTCTACCGCACCGACCGCGCTGGGCGGGAAAAGCTCGCGGCGCTCGCTTCGCTCAGCACCGAGCTTGCATTCGGCATACTTACGTACAAAAAGCAATGATCAAGAATAAGCACTGCGTCGCAGCAGAAACAGCTCGCATTGCAGGCATTGCGACAGAACAAGCGTCATGAGGCATCATCAAATCCGAATCGGCGCAAAAAAACATCGCGGCAGCACATAAAGCAAAGCATCGGAGCCTCCCGGCGAACAGCCGAGATGTCCGATGCTTTTTCTATCATTAAATTATATCACCGTGAGCTGCCGGATATACAAAAAACTAATTTGTCCCCGTGCCGTCAAAGACCGGCAGCATCTCCTCGGTCGCCGAGTCAAGCCCCTGAAGATAATAGCTTTCTATGCCCGATCGCTCGAGATATTCTGCTGCGCGATCGTACTCCTGCTGCGTTATCCTACGCCCGAGCTCGGGATACTCGATCTCTATACCGGGGATAGGGGTATACTGCGCCATCAGACTGAAAATAAAGTCCTGCGGCAGCTGTGCAAGCATGTCGATAACGCCGCGCGTATTCTTGCCCGCACCGGGCAGCACAAGATGACGAACAAGCGTTCCTCGCGACAGTATACCGTCGGAGTCGAGCTGCGGCTCGCCGGTCTGACGCAGCATCTCGCGGATGGCATCGAGCGCGATATCGGGATAATCAGGAGCGTGCGAGTACTCCTCCGCCAACAAGGAGGAGGAATACTTCATATCCGGCATATACACCGATACAAGCCCCTCGAGCCGCCGCAGCGTCTCCACGCGCTCGTATCCGCTGCTGTTCCAGACGACCGGAACCGGCAGCACTGGATCGAGCGAGCGGGCAATAACATTCGCAAAGTGCGTCGGAGTAACAAGGTTTATATTATGCGCGCCCGCGTCTATCAGCCGCATATACAGCTCCCGCAGCCGCTGAGGGGTCACGGTCACCGCATCCGCGCGAACCGAGAGATGCTCCGCACCGCCGGAAATATCACGATTTTGACAGAAAACACAATGCAGAGAGCAGCCGGTGAAAAAGACCGCGCCCGAGCCGCGCGTGCCGGTAATAATAGGCTCCTCTCCGAAATGAAGCGCAGCACGAGTCACACTCGCCTCGGCTCGCTCACCGCAGCAGCCGACCGTCTGACTGCGATCCGTGCGGCAGCGCCGAGGACATAGAGTACATTCCATATCAGCGACTCTTTTCCTTGGAGAAATTGATCATTTTTTTATACAGCATCAGCTGCTGACGGTACTGTGTTTCCGCCTTGTCCTTACCCTTGAATATCGAGTTTTCCGAAGCCTGAAGCACACACAGCAGCGTATCCTCCGGCAGAACATCGGTTGCATTGAAGAACTTAGCAAACGGAGTCTCTGAGAACACTATCGAGCTATCGTCATAGGCGCAGTCGGGAATCTTGTCCGCATCAAAAAGATCCGCGAGCGGAACTATCGCGCCGCTGTCAAGGATATTGTCGTACTGAGCGCGGTCGACAAGCAAAATGGCATACTCGCCGGACATCATCAGTTCCGTAAAGGTAGTCTTATTGCTGCCGAGCGCCTTTGCGTCATAAACGAATACGCTCGACTCCTCCTCCGCCTTAGCCTCTGCCTCGGCGACCTGCTCATCGGTCATAAGCGAGACGGTCTCGAGCTGAACGAGCTTTTTGCCATCGGCATTGAAATCGCTCGGCAGAACGCTGCGAAAAGCAATCTCAAGATCACGGGTCTCGTTGGCAGTCAGCACCGCCGGTCCGCCATACAGAATGACAGCATCCGGCTTCTCCTTGGTCAGCATCTGCGCAGTCAGCACCGAGAAAACGGTAACGAAAAATACCACAGCGAGCGTGACCCATTTATAATGGTACCAATAGTTATCAAGCCATTTATAAGCCTTGTTTTGCTTAATTCTTTCAAGCATGCGAGCCTCCGAGGACAAACGGCATATCAGCCAAGCAATTATAGATAAATGTTACAACAAAAATATGTCGGCAGTTGGTACAGATATATAATATGATATTAACATTATGGGGAGTCTAAAATCGTCCGGACCGAAAAAGCAAAAACAGAGTTAAAATGACGGAGCTTTAGTATAATCATTATTTTGATTATGGGGTCGGAATCCTTGCGGTTTCCTGCATAAGATTTGACGTTTTCGCTTTTTCTACCGCCGAAAATCGCCTCTGCCGTACACTTGTACGGCGACGTGACGTTTTTCGACGCTTCTGCATCTTTTTTATCTCCCACCGCTTTGAAAAGGCTAAAAAAGCGCAGACCGAAAAAACGAAAACAGGCTGAAATTATCTGCCTGTAGTATATCCTTTAAAGCAGATAAGGGGTCGGGATAATATGGTTTTGTTTTTTCTGCGACAAGCTGCGACATTTATATTTATCCACTAAAAATAAAAAGGACTGTTAAAAAACAAGTTTTTTAACAGTCCCTTTTTAGATGGAGCGGATTACGGGGATCGAACCCGCCACCTCGACCTTGGCAAGGTCGCGCTCTACCAAATGAGCTAAATCCGCAGAGAAGCACAAGCAAAGGATATTTCCAATACCCGGCTTCATATGGAGGCGCCACCCGGAATCGGACCGGGGAATAAAGGTTTTGCAGACCTCTGCCTTACCGCTTGGCTATGGCGCCGTAAATGGAAACAGTGAACAGAGTCTGTCCACCGTTCCCCTTATTAAAAAATGGAGCGGATTACGGGGATCGAACCCGCCACCTCGACCTTGGCAAGGTCGCGCTCTACCAAATGAGCTAAATCCGCATAAGGTAAACAGAGTTTACCTTATTGTCCAAACCTTTCGGTGGTGCCTCCGGTCGGAATCGAACCAACGACACGGGGATTTTCAGTCCCCTGCTCTACCGACTGAGCTACAGAGGCATATACGAAATGCTTAGATAAAAAATTGCGCCGGTTTAAAATCAAACCGGCACAATTGGCGACCCGGATGGGACTCGAACCCACGACCTCTAGCGTGACAGGCTAGCGTTCTAACCAACTGAACTACCGGGCCGGATGGTGGGAACAATAGGGCTCGAACCTATGACCCTCTGCTTGTAGGGCAGATGCTCTCCCAGCTGAGCTATGCTCCCATCGGCTTGGTGCCTTCGCCGCTTTATCTCTGCGACGATGTAGATTATACCACACCGCGAATCGTTTGTCAATAACTTTTTCAAAAAAATTGATTTTATTTTTGCACAGTATTTCTCTCCAACCGACAGTATGGGCAGCAAGACAGGAGAGATAAATATAATCGGAGCGGCACCCGCAGAAAAAGCGAAAACATATAACCCCGTGCAGACATCCGTAAGAATTCCGACCATATAACCCAAAATACCGATTATACTAATGCTCCGTCAATTCAACACTGTTTTTGCTCTTTCGATCTGCGCTTTTCAGCCGACCCGGGTCGGGGAGAGATAAAATCGTTTGGAGCACTCGATTTCGTGCCGCAAGGCGTACAAGCGTACGTCGCGGTGCGAAATCGGGCGCAGAAAAAGCGAAAACATCAAATTTTAAGCAGGAATCCGTCAGGATTCCGACCCCTTATCAGCTATATGGGACATACAAAAAAACAATTATCATAGCTGTTTTCGCTTTTTCGGTCCGGACGATTTTAGCCGACCCGAACACGTTCGGTTACGAATACCCACCGCTCATCCTCATCAACTGCGGGAGCATGACTGCCCGATCCAAGCACCTCACATACGGCAAAGCCGTTACGAGCAAGGGCATTTTCAAGCACACGACGGGTATAGCAACGCTCGCGCTGCACTTCGTCGCTTCGCTCCCACAGACCGTTTTCACGCTCCGAGAATACAGAGAGATAAAAATCGCATATTCCCGTCTTTTCATTGTAATCGTTCTCCCATGCGCAGAGAACGCCCTCATCCTCTATAACATAGTCGCGAGTGCCGTAAATATCGCGGAACTTGTGCGGGGTATTGACATCGAAAATAAACACTCCGCCCGGCTCGAGATAGTTTGCAAGCGCGCCGAGGCATCGATCGAGGTCGCCCCTGCCGCACAGATAATTAAGCCCGTCAAGGCAGCAGACAGCCGCGCCGACAGTGCCGTAAAGCTCGAGGCTGCGGATATCCTGACATATGTAGAGCGGATGCTTTCCACCGTGCACCTCCGTGCTCCTGCGCTGCGCCTCGGCAAGCATATCCTCCGAGCAGTCAACTCCTATCATATCGTAGCCGAGTGCGGCGAGACGTCGCGTGACCGTCCCCGTGCCGCAGCCGAGGTCGAGAGTCAGCTCGTTCTCCGAGCGGCGACGCTGTTTGATCGTTCGATCGATAAACTCCGCTATACCGTCGTAGTCAACCTCGCTGTTCAGCTGTTCATAATACGGTGCAAGGGCGCTGTAGCTCGGTTCACTCATCTTTTCCTTCCCCCGTACCTGTCTTTTTCGATGCCTTGGCAGGCTCTGACTGCTTCCTCTGCTCCGCGAGGCGCGAGAGCACGGTCTTATAGCCGTCCTCGCCGTATTTCAGACAGCGATTGACGCGGCTGATGGTTGCGGTACTGAGCCCAGTCTCCTCGGTTATACGGGTATATATACAGTTCTCGGAAAGCATACTCGCGGCAAGAAGCCGCTTGGACATCTCGCGTATCTCCGCTATCGTGCACAGGTCCTCAAACAGACGGTAGCACTCGTCAACGTCGCGCAGCGTAAGCATCGCGCGCATCAGCTCGTCGGTATTTTCGTCCCGATAGCTGTTAGCAGGCATATTATTGCCCCCTTTTCATTTTTTTGTATCATACAGTACCGTGCGCGTCAATACATCTCCGTCCGCTCAGGCACTTCAATACTTTAATACACTGATATGATACCACGTAAAATCAAATAAGTAAAGCGAAGAAATACAACATTCACTTAGAATTTACATTTCGGGGAGGCTAAAAAAGCGCAGACCGAAAAAGCGGTTAAAAGTGTGATTCAGGCTTTTGTTCGGCACAAACACAAAGAAAGCTGATGAAATCCTATCGGATTTCTCCAAGGGAATGATTATCCGCTTTTTCTACCGCCGAAAATCGCCTCTGCCGTACACCAGTACGGCGACGTGACAATTTTCGACGCTTCTGCATCTTTTTTATCTCTCCCCGAGTCGGGTCGGCTGAAAAGCGCAGATCGAAAAAGCGGATAAAAGTGTGACTTGCGCTTTTGTTCGGCACAAACACAAAGAAAGCTGATGAAATCCTATCGGATTTCTCCAAGGGAATGATTATCCGCTTTTTCTACCGCCGAAAATCGCCTCTGCCGTACACCAGTACGGCGACGTGACAATTTTCGACGCTTCTGCATCTTTTTTATCTCTCCCCGAGTCGGGTCGGCTGAAAAGCGCAGATCGAAAAAGCGGATAAAAGTGTGACTTGCGCTTTTGTTCGGCACAAACACAAAGAAAGCTGATGAAATCCTATCGGATTTCTCCAAGGGAATGATTATCCGCTTTTTCTACCGCCGAAAATCGCCTCTGCCGTACACCAGTACGGCGACGTGACAATTTTCGACGATTCTGCATCTTTTTTATCTCTCCACGAGTCAATGAGCCAAAAAGTCACAGACCTATAAGACTCTTGGGAATACGAAAAGCACAAATATGTTCAACTGTACTTGAATTTGGATTGAAAACCGACAGATGGAGTAAGAGATACTGAGGACGTGTATGTTTCCTTCAATTAACCGCTGCGCGGTTAATTATGAAATTTTGATTTGCCGATAATAACAGCAATTCTGCTTTTCAAGACCGCAAAATTGCACTTGTGCAGAGGGCAGCCGCAGAGTGTACGTTGCGCGGATAGTGTGCAGTGTTTATATGAGCAGGTCCGCGATATCCTCATCGGTTGCGCCGAGGATGAATTCTCCCGTTCTGCCGTCGAGCGCCGTCAGCAGCGCGTCGCGCTCGCAGCGTGTTCCGACAAGGCTCGAGCAGAGCTGCTGCACCGACCCTGCACCGAAAAAGTCGCCGCTGATGTCGATCTCCTCGATAATTCCGCCCGAGAGCGTATAGCGGACACAGACCGAACCGAACGGAAAACGGCGGCGCTTCTCCGCAGCATATTGCTTTGAGCTGCCGAAATTCCAATTCCATGTGCGATATTTTGCGTCGGCAAGTGCGCCGATCTCCTCGAGCTGCCGCTCTGACAGCGGCACAGGCTCTCCGGGAAAGGACGAATAAAGATACTCGCCGAGTCCGAGCACCGAATCCGGTACGGTAACATCGCTCTGCCGCTCGTCTCCGAGCTCCGCGAGCAGCGCGCGGATATTGCCCACCCTGCTGCGGACACTCTTTATCCCCTTTGCGGCAAGCTTTTCGGTATCGGGACGCAGTACACCCGCCATAGCGCTGAAATCGGCGTCCCAGAGCAGCGTTCCATGATGCATTACATGCCCGCTGCGCACACACTGCGCCGTTCCGGAGACCTTTCGTCCCTCGGCAAGGATATCATTGCGTCCTGACAGCGACGCATCAAGCCCGAGCGCGCGCAGCGCGCGGACGATAGGCTCGCAGAAACGGGCAAAATTCAGCGAGCCGCCATCTATATCCGGGCTGATAAAGGTATAGTTGTTATTTCCGAGGTCGTGAAAGACCGCACCGCCTCCGGTGAGTCTGCGCACAACCTTGATATCATGCTCGCGCGCGAACGACACGTCAAGCTCGGAAAATGCGTTCTGATTCCGACCTATAATGACCGACGGCTCGTTTCTCCAGAGTATAAATATCTCCTCATCGCCCGCCGTGTCGATTAGATACTCCTCCATTGCGAGGTTGAAATACGGGTCGGTTACGTCTGTGCGATAGCTTATCATAATATTTCTTCCCTGTAAAAAGCATCCCGCCCGAGCCGCGTTCTGCCGTGGCTGCGAGCGGGACTGTTTAATTATCTTATTTGAACGATTTTGCTTAATTCAATTCGGTTACGGCTGCGCCGCTGCAGCGTCGAATCGAGTCCGACCGAGTCAAATCAAACCGAATTTTCAAACTCAGAGACCGAGCTTGGAGCGGTTCATCTTCTCAACATCGCTGAACGAGTGCGTCGGAACATGTCCGGGTATGGGCATGAGCTTCTCGTGGATGCAGTCGATGATGCCGTCAGCCTGCGGGAAGAAGTACTTCTCAAGTTCGAAGGCGGGGGTTATCCAGTTGCGCGAGCCGTATGCTACGGCGGGTGCATCGAGATAATCGAAGGCAAACTCGTTGATGTTCGCCGCCATATCCTTCATTACCGAGCCTCTCTCGCAAGCGTCGCCGACGATGATTATCTTGCCCGTCTTTTTGACCGACTCGATGACCTTTGTGTAGTCGAACGGAACGATGGAGCGGGAGTCGATGATCTCGGCGGAGATGCCGTACTTTTCCTCGAGCGTCTTAGCCGCCTCGAGAGCACGGTAGAGCACCGCACCGATGGTCAGGATAGTGACATCCTTACCCTCGCGCTTGATATCCGGGTCGCCCATTTCGACCTCGTAATACTCGGTCGGAACGCCGCCCTCGTGGAACTCCTCGCCCTTGTCGTAGATTCTCTGCGACTCGAAGAAGATAACGGGGTCGGTACCCTCGAGCGCTGCGGACATAAGTCCCTTTGCATCGTAGGGCGTGGACGGGAATACTACCTTGAGTCCCGGGATGTGAGCGGTCAGAGCCGTCCAATCCTGAGAATGCTGTGCGCCGTACTTGCTTCCGACGGATACGCGGAGGATGATAGGCATCTTGAGGATGCCCGCGCTCATTGCCTGCCACTTAGCCATCTGGTTGAATATCTCGTCGCCCGCGCAGCCGATAAAGTCGGCATACATCAGCTCGACGATAACGCGCCCGCCGCACATTGCGTAGCCGACTGCCGAGCCGACGATCGCGGACTCGGAGATAGGCGAGTTGAAGAAGCGGTGATAGGGGATGGAATCGGTTATCTTCTTGTATACGCCGAACGCGCCGCCCCAGTCGCGGTTATCCTCACCGTATGCGATGAGCGTCGGGTCGTCGTAGAACTTGTTGATTATCGGCTCGCAGAGACCGTCGCGAATATTGTAGACCTTCATCTTCGGAACGGGCTTGCCGTTTGCATCCTTTGCGGTGCGAACCTTGGTAGCCATCTCCTTCAGACGGTCGCATTCCTCTCTCGGCTTGATCATCTCCGCGGTGCGGGTCGGATCCATCGAGTGAACCTTCTGATTCGAGAACATGATGGAAGAGATAGCGTCGGGGGTCTTGTCAAGATCCATGCGCGGCGAGATGTCGTCGTTTATAGCGAGCTTGATGACCTCGGTCATACGGTCGATTATCGAGCTGTCGATAGCACCTATCTCACTCTCGGTTGCGATCTTGCCCTTGATGAGCTTTTCCTTGAATGCGAGGATAGGATCTGCAGCCTTCCATGCCTCGATCTCCTCAGGTGTACGGTATGTCGAGCTATCGGACGGTGAGTGTCCTGACACGCGGTAGGTTACGACGTCGAGCAGAGCCGGTCCCTTACCGTTTACGAGCAGCTCCTTCTTTCTTGTTACAGCGTCGATAACCGCAAGCGGATCGTAGCCGTTTACGCGCTCTGCGTGCATCATGGTCGGATTGAAGCCTGCACCGAGACGAGCTGCCATGTCGTAGCCCATCGTCTCGCCGCGAGTCTGTCCGCCCATGCCGTAATAGTTATTGAATACGTTGAAGAGGATAGGCATTCCCTCGCCCTTGCCGCCGTCCCAGAGCTGTGTTATCTGATCCATGGAGGCAAAGTTGAACGACTCGAGAACAGGTCCTCTGCCGCATGCGCCGTCGCCGCAGTTTGCGACAACAATGCCCTTCTTGCGGTTGCTGCGCTTATAGAGCGCCGCGCCGAGCGCGATAGGTGCACCGCCGCCGACTATTGCGTTGTTCGGCATGATACCGAACGGAATAAAGAATGCGTGCATCGAGCCGCCGAGACCGCGGTTAAAGCCGGTAGTTCTTGCAAATACCTCTGCAAGCGCACCGTAGAGCAGGAAGTTAATCGCAAGCTCCTTGATGTTGCCGCCTGCGTTCATGTGCTTCTCAACGACACTGAGCACCGTTCCGCCGAGAAATTCCTTCATTATGTCGTACAGCTCGCCGTCCTCGAGCTTGTTTATCGAGGACAGACCCTTGGCAAGTATCTCCCCGTGGCTGCGGTGAGAGCCGAATGTCAGGTCATTTATATCAAGCGAGTAAGCCTCACCGACGGCAGAAGCCTCCTGTCCGATGGAGAGGTGAGCGGGACCGGGGTTGTTGTATGCAACGCCGTTGTACTCGCTCTTGGTCTTGATCTCGTTGAGCATCGTCTCGAACTCGCGGATGATGCGCATATCGCGGTAGATGCGGAGAAAATCGTCCTTTTTATAGAGCTTTTTCTCCTCTGCAAGCGTCTTTTTGTATTGGCATACCGGAATATCCTCGAAGTGGATATAACCGGGGGTAAACGCCTTTTTGGGGTCAACGAACTGTGACTTTGGCATAACGTGTCTCCTTTTATATTTAAGAATTATTTTTTACTTATCTCCGCCTCAGCGGGTCTTGTACATTATTCAGATTCGAGTGATGCCGTCCGGCGACGATTCACGGGGCGGCGCAATGCCGTCAGATACCGAACATTGCCTCGCGCAGCACCTCACCGACGGTGGGATGCGGGAATACCGTGCGCTGAACGTCGCCGACACGCATGTGTCTGTCGACCATCATTGCGCAGCCGTAGATTATCTCGGAGGCGTATGTGCCTATCATGTGAACGCCGAGAATGTCCTTGTGCTCACGTCCGATTATCAGCTTGATAACACCGTTTCCGCCCTCGTTCTCTGCGATATATCTGCCGCTGAGCTTGAGCGTTACGGTCTTGACGATAACGTCCAGACCCTTAGCCTTTGCGCTCTCCTCGGTCTCGCCGACCGCAGCGACCTCGGGATTTGTATATATGACCGACGGAATGGCTGAGTAGTTTACGCTGTCGCGGATGCCGAGGATATTGTTGATGCAGACCTCGCCCTCGCGGTATGCGGTGTGTGCAAGCATCGAGCGACCGTTTACGTCGCCTGCCGCCCATACGCCCGCAACATTCGTCTGACCGCGGTCGTTCGTCACTATCGCGCCTCGCTCGGTAAGCACGCCGATGTTCTCCAGACCTATGCCCGCCGTCATTGCGCGCCGTCCGATAGAGATGAGCACCTTGTCTGCGGGTGCGCTGAGCTGCTTTCCGTCAAGCTCGTAGTTCACGCAGTCGGTGCCGACCGACGTGACCTTTGCGCCGAGCAGGAACTCAACGCCGCGCGCAGTGTATTCCTTGCGCAGCATCGAGGATATCTCGAGGTCGGTAGGCCCGCCGATATGGTCAAGCATCTCGATGACCGTCACATGACTGCCGATGCTGTTGAAATAGGAAGCCATCTCGAGTCCGATAACTCCGCCGCCGATAACGACGAGTCTGCCCGGGACCTCCTTCATATCAAGAATCTCGTGATTGGTGAGTCCGAAGCCGCTCTCGACCGACTCGCGCAGCCCGGGAATAGGCGGGACCGATGCGGTAGAGCCTGTGCAGATGAGCAGCTGACGTCCGACATACTCGCCGTCGCCCGCGCGGACAACAAAGCCCTCCGCGTCGCGGCGCAGTATCTCGCCCGCCTCGGTCACTACATCTATGCCCGCGCGCTTCAGCGTCGAGCCGATGCCGCCGACGAGCATCTTGACCACCTTATTCTTGCGCTCGATAACATAGCTGTGGTCTATCGAGGCGTCTCCGAGCTTTACGCCGTACTCGGCACAGTGCTTGGAGTAATCGAATATCTTAGCCGAATAGAGCAGCGTTTTTGTCGGAATACAGCCCTCGTTCAGGCATACACCGCCGAGCGCTCTCTTTTCGATAACGAGGGTCTTGAGTCCTCCATGTGCGGCGCGCTCCGCCGCATTATATCCGGCGGGACCTCCGCCGAGAATTATCAGATCATACATCTCCGTCTCCGTCCTTTCTCACTTAGCCATCAGAAGCCCGAAGTTCTCGAGACCGAGACAGAGCTCGCGCAGGAATCTCGCCGCCGGTGCACCGTCGAGCGCGCGGTGGTCGAAAGTGAGCGACAGCCCCATAGCGTCATAGAAAACATCCTGACCGTCGACCGTCTTTACCCTGCGCGTGATCGTTCCTACGCCGAGGATACCGGTCTGCGGCGGATTGACAACGGGAGTAAAGCTCTCGATGCCCATAGAGCCGAGATTTGTGACGGTGAACGAGCCGCCGCGCAGCTTGTCGGGCGATATCGTACCTACCTTAGCATCGGAAATGAGCGTCTTGGTCTGAGCCGAAAGCTCGTTGAGCGAGAGCGTATCAGCAGAGAAAACGGTGGGAACGAGCAGTCCGCGCGGCGTGTCGACCGCTACGCCGAGATTGACATGCGTAAAATAGCGCATGATATCCTGATCGTCAAGGTAGTTCGCATTGAGATCACGGTGACCGCGCAGTGTCTTTGCTACGGCATAGAGCACCATATCGTTGAGGGTGACATTGTTCATGCCGAGCGCCTCGCCCTTAGCCTTGAAGGCTGCGCGGAGCGACATTATCTTTGTAGCATCAAAGGATGCATTGAGTGTGAGCTGTGCCATATTCGAGAGCGATGCGTGCATGCTCTTTGCAATGACCTTGCGGATATTAGGCAGCTTTACATCCTCGTATTCGACCTCGGGTGCCGCAGCTGCCGCGGGCGCTGCCGCCGTCAGCTCCTCTGCCGCACTCGCACCGACATAGATACCGCGATCGAGCAGCGCGTTTATATCACGCTCGATTATTCTGCCCATCGGACCAGTCGGCTCCGCCTTTGAGATATCCGCGCCGGTGCGCTCCGCAAGATGACGTGCTCTGGGCGAGATACGTACAAAGCCGTCTCCGGATGCGGTAACGGCAGGTGCCGCTGCCGAAGCTGCCGCAGGGGCTGCCGTCGGAGCAGGTGCTGCGGCTGCCGGCTCGGGCTTTGCCTCGGGCTCGGTCTCGTCGCCGCCTATCTGCTTTTTAGCCTCTGCGACCAGCGCGGAGATATCCTCGCCGGGTTCGCCGATAATGCAGACGGGATTGAGACAGGGAACGTCGTCTCCGTCTTCCGCAAAGGTCTCGAGCAGTGTGCCTGCGACCGCAGCCTCCTCATCGAAAGAGGATTTGTCCGTCTCATAGGAGAAAAGAATGTCCTTAACGGCTACGGCATCACCTTTTTTCTTCTTCCATTCGGTGATAACGCAGCTCTCTACGCTCTGTCCCTGACGGGGCATGATAACGAGTGTTGCCATTGTTTTTATGTCCTCCGTAAATTATTACATTATATTATGCGTATATTATGCGCGGGCAATGCCCGGTCTGCGCTGTTTATTCGCCGATATCCGCTGCGATTATCTGCGTGCCGGCACGCTTTGCCGCATCTGCGATATCGCCCGATACGGCGCGGTCGGTTATTATGGTATCGACCATGCCGAACTCGGCAAAGGTGTACGGGAGCGTTCTTCCGAACTTAGAATGGTCGGCAAGAATGATGGTGCGACGCGCCTTTTCTATAACCTGACGCTTGAACTCGCACTCGGCATAGTTGCCGCAGGTAAAACCGGTCTCGGCAGACGCGCCCGAGGGTACGATAAACGCAACGTCTATATTGATGTCCGCAAGAAACTTCGTTGCGTTATTACCGGATACCGAGATGCTGTCGCGGTTGAGCATTCCGCCGACGAGATTAACTATCGGCAGCTTTTTCTTTAACAGCTCGAGCGCGATATTCGGTCCCGTCGTCGTTACCACGAGCCGCTCATCCGGCATTGTTGCGGCGAGCTGAAATATCGTTGTTCCCGAGTCGAGAAAGACCGAACGCTCGGTCTCAATCAGGCTGAGCGCGACAGAGGCTATCTTTTGCTTTGCGGGGGTATTCTCGTTCATCCTCAGAGAGAATTTTCCCTCCATGCAGGTCGTGATAAACTTCATCGACCTTGCGCCGCCGCGAACCTTTATCGCCTCGCTCTGCTCCTCAAAATATTCGATGTCGCGGCGCAGCGTCATATTCGACACTCCGGGAAACATCTCGTGCAGCTCATCAAATGATATAAACGGTCGGTTGCACAGCAGCTCGCGTATCTGTTCCCTTCGGGATGAGTTCATAAGATTCCAGTCCTTTCACGATGGCAAAAGCTATCGGCATCATGCGCCGCGACCGTCTCTCCGCACTCCGCGCACCGTCGAGCTCGCCGATCGGCAGCCGAACACGGGCATTGAGCGTCGCTTTGCTCAGCGTCGATGTTAAAAATAACATTTCATATGTTATTATATCACCGGCATGTGATAATGTCAATATGCTTTTCAAGCAATTTCACAAAAACGTGTGATTTTCACATCTTGAAATGTTCATTTTAACATTATTTTAACATTTTTATGCTTACCGCGCGCCACCGACCGTCAATACCGAAGCAATCCCGCCGCAGCGGTAATGTCGGCATGATCCGAAAAAGCGGTTGCATTTTTCGCCGTATGGGATTATAATATCCATATAGCTTACCGAGAAATAAAACATTACCGAAAGGACAGAAGGATGATAACCATATCTCTCGTGCGCTCCTCCGATATCAGCCGCTGCACCGAGATCTACAATTATTATATAGAGAACACCTGCAACACCCTCGAGGAGCAGCCCATCGACGAGGCGGAGTTCTCGGCTCGTGTCAGGCGCATAACGGCGAGCCATCCGTTTCTTGTCGCGCGCGATAAAACGGGTGCTCCGGTCGGATATGCCTATCTCGATGTTTTCAACGCACGCAGCGCCTATCGCTGTACCGCATCTCTCTCTATCTATGTCGACCCCGACCGCAGGCACGAGCACATCGGCAGCACACTTTATGATGAGATAGAACACGCAGCAGGCAATTACGGAATAGAAAATATCGTCTCGCTGATAGCGAACGATAACGAGGCGTCGATCGCATTTCACCGTCGTTGCGGCTTCTCGCTCTCGGGCGAGCTCGACAATGTGGCGTTCAAGCTCGGCAGATCGATCGGCATCGTATTTATGAAAAAACGCCTCGTTCCTCTCCGTATCACAAAGAAAGAACAAGACGATTCCGACAGCTGTACAAAGGCGAACCGAAAAGCAATGAGGGGATAAGCCGGGAGGCAATAAAAGGGTAAGCCGGGAAGCGATACGATACGATATGATGCGATGAAAATACAATTCCGACGGCTCCGCAATAATAAAAAGTCCGCAGCCGAGCGGCAACGGACATCCGAATAACAAGCCAAACGAGGTCAAAATGATACCTGTAGCAAAAACAATGACTACCGCCTCAGCCGCAGAGCTGCTCTGCGATATCGCCGAACGGCTTGCGGAGAGCCGAGGCAGAACGATTATCGCGATAGACGGCAGATGTGCCGGCGGAAAGACAACGCTCGCACACGCCGCAGAGGAGCTGCTCCTCGCGCGCGGCATCCCGTGCCGAACGCTGCACACCGATGATTTTTTCCTTCGTCCGGAGCAGCGCACCGAGCAGCGGATGAAAACGGCGGGCGGAAATATGGACTTTGAGCGCCTGCGCGACGAGGTGCTGCTGCCGCTGTCACGCGGAGAGAGCTGCCTCTGCCGCCCGTATCGCTGCCACGGGGTACAGCCCGAGCCGTATACGGCAGACGGGAACGGCATCACACTGATAGAGGGCGCGTATTCCTGCCGCCCCGAGCTGAGACGCTTCTATGACCGCACGATCTTCATCGACGTCGAACATACAGAGCAGGCGGAGCGCATACTGCGGCGAAACGGTGCGGAACGCGCACGCGCCTTTGCCGAGCGGTGGATACCGCTCGAGGAGCGCTATATCTCAGAGCTTCACCCCGAGCTGTCGGCAGATGAGGTTCTGCGGCTTATAGAATAAGAGAAAGGTATAGCCTCGCAGACACGCAGATGTAATTTTGATACAGCATCAACGCAACAGTCGTATACTTACGCATACTTTATAAAAAGGAATGCCAAAACATGAGTTTTCAGCATTCCTTTTTATATATAAATCCAAGGCTCGAGCATTTACTTGCCGTGCGGTCAGACCGAGGTTATTCTCTTATCCGCAGTCCGTGCGCCTTGAAAAGCCCACATATCAAAGGTTTTGCGGGGGCGCGGGGGCGCTTTTTCAAAAGCGTCCCCGCATCGTTCTCCCCCGTCCCCCGTTTCCTCAGTTAGACGGATAAGGGATGATGGTCTCGGTATGGAAAACGGTCGTAAGATCCTTGCGCCACTGGATAGGCGGATCGGTATCCGGCCACGGAGCGAAGTGCTGCTCCATCAGCTCGCCCCAATGATCGGGGGTATTGTGCGTATTCAGACTGCCCTTAGCCACAAGGCAATTTTCATTCTCGGGATTCTCCATGTAGTGGAAGAGCAGATTTTCGTGCATTGCAATAACGGCGTGCTGCGCACCGCAGCCGGGATCCTCCTCCTGAAGCTGATGATGGTAGAAAATGTAGGAAGCCAGCTTTTCGGGACGAATGGTCATAAGCATGCAGAACGGCACCTTTTCGGTATGGCGCATCCATTCCTCGTCGACAACAGGCGCATTATAATGGAAGATATCGAACATCGGGACCCACAGACGCTTCTCCTCTGCGCCGGGCCAAAGCTCGAGAAAGCTCTCCAGCCCGCCCCACAGCACGTCGGGAGACAGCTCCTCGACATCGCGTGTCTCAAAATAAAGAAACAGTCTCTTGCGCCACGCCGACACGGTGATAGACACGACTGCCTCAGGCGCGGTATAGCTCCCGCCGAGCTGCTTTTCGATATCCGCAAAGCTCACTCCGTCGAGCAGCTGAGCGGTGTAATAATGTCTGTATATCATGATTTTTTCCTTTCGGCGGCGGGCTATCTATCCTCAGCACGTCCGCCCGGTTTAGTTTCGGATGCAGACAAGCATCCTTTTTTACGATTATATCACAGCGGAGAGGAAAATACAATAGCTTTTCGGAGGAGTGCGGCAGATGCTGCGTCCGGTCATGACAGCTCAGCCGCCGCGCGGGCAAATAGACTGTTCCGCCGAAATTATCATTTTGATGCTCCCGCACATCAAAGCTTTTCTCAATATTGACTTCGAGCGGCTATTAGGCTATAATAATATCGGAAATTATGTTTGAGTTTACCGGAGGTCATAAAGTGATACGAGCAATGGAGCTGCGCGACAAAGCGGAAATAATCGAAATGATGCGGGTATTCTACGCCTCGCCCGCCGTACTCAGCAACGGCTCGGAGGAGATATTCCTCCGCGATATAGATCAGTGTCTCGGAGACAGCCCATACGCGGAGGGCTTTGTTTTCGAGTCGGACGGTGCGATATGCGGCTACGGAATGCTTGCCAAAAGCTATTCCACCGAGTTCGGAAAGCCTTGCATATGGCTCGAGGATATCTATATAAAGGAAGAATACCGCGGTCTCGGGTTCGGCAGCCGCTTCATCGAGTTTGTCGGCGAGCGCTATCCCGATGCCGTTCTGCGGCTCGAGGTCGAGCAGGAAAACGAGCGCGCCGTCGCGGTCTATGAGAAAAAAGGCTTTTCCGTGCTGCCGTATATGGAGATGAAAAAGTAATGCCGCCTCGGCTTCGCGGCAGCAGGATGCGGCATATGAGCTGCCAAGCCGCGAAATGTTTTTAGCTTTTATGACGGCATTTTGCCCTGCCTAAGCTTTAACTATCCGTATAACAGATCATATTGTCGGTCTCACCTATTACATAATGAGAGAAGCAGAGCATTGTGAACTCTGCTTCTCTTTTTTTATTCCGTATGCCGGCACCGAGTCGGAATATGCGTCGATCGAATCGGTCTCCGATCAGAACTTTCCTCCGCCTCCGCCGTGCGATGTGCCGGACGAGGAGGTATGCGTGCTCGAGCCGCCTCCCGAGGATTCGTTTTCCTTCGGCTTTGCGGTTCTCGAGACAGTGCTGTAAAGGAAGAGATCCGAGCTCTGAGTGACCTCAAAGCTATTCTCTACCGTATAATTATTCGCGCCGCGCTGCATAGCGACGGTTTTCAGCTTGCCCTTGAGTATCGAGCAGACAATAAGTGCAGCAACGATACCGATAACGATATTGACGCAAACCGCCGTTATCCAGTCCTCTGCGGTCAGCGGTATCGAATAATCAAGATCATCAAGATTTCCGATATCGTAGGACACATCCGTCCGCGCCTGAGTCACGAACTTATCACACAGCTCCGCGTAGGTCTTAAACGCGGTATAATAATCTCCGTCCGAGAGGTATGGCACAAAATAATCGGACATGGTATTGCGTCCCGCGTCGGTTATCGCCTCGATCCTGTAGCCGCAGGTGGATATATACCAGTCGCGCTCCTCCATGCTGATAAGCAGGAGAACGCCGTCTCTGTCCGCACCCATCCCGTAGCCGTTGCAGTCGTAGTAATCGTCGGCAAAGGCCTGCGCACTCTTAGCGCCGAGCGAGCCTACGGTAACGATAACGACATCGAAATTCTGACGGACGCTTATCTCGTCGAGCATACGGGATATCTCGTCTGCTTCCTCCGTTCCGAGCAGATGCTCGCCGTCGACAAGGCGAGCCGGGTGATCTTTATCAAGTGCACCGGGCAAGGTCTCGGAGACATTTCCCGCCGCAGCGGTCGAAGCAGGTGCATCCAAAGCAGCAGACTCGAGATCGCTGTCACCGAGAACTATCTCCGCCACCGTGTCGATAAACTCATATATACCGTCGAAATATGTATCCTCATTATTGTATGCACCGAGCAGCTCCGCCTCGTGGCCGAGAACAGCCGCATCGGCATCACCTATGTAATACAGATACGCCGAGCCGGACTCTACCTCGTTCAGCAGTACGACCGCATCGGAGGCAGGGCAGTTGTCGGCATATACATCGTCGATGTATTCGGGCGCCGTATAAACGCCGAGCGAATCGACAATGAGGCAGCTCGCGCCGATACCGCCGCGATCGTACAGAACCTCCGCACGACCCTCAAGCTCGGAAAGCTCCGAGGCAGTGAGCCGATCGCCCTCGTCAACGATATATCGCGCACCTCCCACCGCCATAGCGGTAAGAGCGAGCGAGAAGCAAAGCAGTACGGCAAGAATTACCGATGTAATCTTTTTCATAGCGGCTCCCCCTCTCACAGCAGATTCGCGATGGCGTATATAGCGGTGCAGACTGCGGCAGTCGCGGCTGTTATAAGCGCAAAGGTTTTTGCGTACTTTGCCCTGTCGAGCGGGAGATTGCCGACGAACTTTCCGGTCTGACCGTTCATTGCGAACATATATTTCTCTCCGTTCCAAGTGGTGTTGAGCAGCCACACGGGAAAAAGAACGTATTTTGCCTTTCCGTTGCGAACGTTCATCGAGCCGCCCTCGGGCATGACCGACGAATAACCGGAGACGGTAGCGGCAAACGCCTGCTCGGTGCTGTGGCGCACGCGCTCATTTGCCCGGTCAATACTCTGCTCGGCATCGACGTCGTATTTGTCCGCAAGAAAGCCTGAGAGATATGCCGTCTGAAAATCTACCGCATCCGAAATATCAAACGGCTCGATAGATTCCATTATATCATCCGGCATAGCGCTCGAGCCGTCTACCGGAACCGAGGCGAACGACACGTTTCCGCCGCGCAAAACGGCAAAATGGCTCGTTTCGGTATAAATGTAGTCGGAATCGCTCCATGTTCTGATCTGCGTTGCGCGATAGCGGAAGTTTCCGCTGACATCGGCATCGAAAAGCCACACGGGGACATATACGCCCTTTATCTCGTCGATATGATTCTGCGAGCGGAACACCGCCGGCAGAAAATATTTGTTAGCCAGATGCTTTTCAAGCCCCGCCTTAGCCGCCTTTTTATCCAGCTTGAACGGGATAACGAGGTCGGGACGCAAAGCGCCCGAGAGATTACCGGTCATGACGACGGGATTGCCGCAGTAGGGGCATGAGGTTGCGGCGGTATTCTCATCGCAGACGATCTCGCCTCCGCAGGATCTGCAGGAATACACCCGCATTCCCTCTTCCTCGCCGGCGCGCCACTCGGTGCCGCCGCTCGTTTCCCAATGAATGTCGTCGTGCCCGTCCTCGCGCAGCGACTCGTCGTATGCGCGCAGGGTCTCCATTTCAAATTCGGTATCACAATAGGGGCATTTCATCTTCTGTGCTTCACTGCTGAATTCGATGGCACCGCCGCAACAGGGGCATTTGAATTCTCTCAATTCATCCATGCAATTTTCTCCTAAATAATTTGGTCCGCGCTTTTTCGGTCCGGACGGTTTTAGCATCCCTCAGGCTTCTTAGCACCGCAGTTTTGACAGAATTTGCCTTGGTTCACCGTTCCGCAGGAGCAGGTCCAACCGTTTGCCTCCGGTCGTGCCGCGCCGCACTCCGGGCAGAACTTACCAGTCGAGGTCGCACCGCAGGAGCATTTCCACGCATCGACAGACTGCTGTGCGGGCTGATTCTGCTGATCCTGTTGTGCCTGCGCAACGCCTGCGGCATAGATATTCTGAGCCGCGCCGAAACCGCCCTGACCTCCCATGCCGACCATTCCCATACCCATAAAGCCGGTCATCGCACCGGCGTCGTTTCCGGCGGCGGTCTGCATTGCATCGGCGGTGGCATTGGTCATTCTGCCCGCCATTATAAACGGATTTGAGCCGACGCTTGCCGCATCCTCGATCTCGTTGATCTTCTTCATATCCTCGTCGGTCAGCGTTATGGGGTTGAGCGCAATCTTTTCGACCGAAATACCGCGATTCTCCGCCCACTCCTGCTTGAGCGCGTCGTTCATAGCCGCCTTCAGCTCGTTTGCCTTGGCAGGTATCTGAGCGGGCCGCAGCTCAAGCTCAGCAAGCGCACCGAGCGCAGGCTGAAGGGCATCGACAAACTCTACCCTGAGCTGATCGTCGATCTGATCGCGGGTAAACTCCTCTGTCACATTTCCGCACAGTCTCGTGTAGAAGAGCAGCGGATCGGAGATAACGTAGGTATAAACGCCGTTGCAGCGGACCTGAACTGTGCGGCTCAGCCCGATGCGCTTGTTCGTTACCTCAAAAATAATAGGATTCGGCGTGCCGAATTTGTTGTCGATTATCTCTTTGGTATTAAAGTAGTAGACGCGCTGATCCTTTCCGGGGTCGCCGCCGTAGGTAAAGCGCTTACCGATAGTTCTGAAGGTCTGCTTGATGCTATCACCGAGCTTGCCGGAGAAAATCGACGGTTCTGTCGAACTGTCATATACAAATTCGCCCGGTTCTGCACATACCTCGACTATCTTTCCCTGCTCGACGATCATCATGCACTGTCCGTCGGCAACGGCGATGCCGGAGCCGTTTGTGATGATATTGTCATTACCCTTTATATTCGAGGAACGACCGGTTATCTGCTTTTGTCCGCGACGCATGAGAACGTCATTCGGAAGTGCATCACAGTAGAAAAATTCCTTCCATTGATCTGCGAGAGTTCCGCCGAGCGCTCCCGCACCAGCCCTGATAAGTCCCATAATTTTAATCCCTTTCATGTTTCGTGTTTAATATCCTCGCACCGCCAAGCGCGCGAGACTGTATTTCATGCGCATTATAGCACATTTTTTATCCGTTGTCATTACATTATTCGAAAACAATCTTTTCTTCGACCGCACAAATTTTCACCGATACAATTATTTGAAATAAATTGCCGTTCACCCTTGAAAAAAGCACTGCTTTAAGCTAAAATAGAATACGAACCGATATGCGGCGCCATCACATAAAGAACGATATTCGTTATTACCGCGCCGTCGGATGCATACGCATATACAAAAATGCTTAAACTACGTCCAAAGGCTATGCGGCTCGCCGCATTCGCCTATATAACAGACGGAGGAGATAGAATGGCAAACGGTTCGATTCTTATAAAGGATACAACGCGTGAGGAGCGCGAGAGGATAGTCCGCGAGGGACTCGGCTGCGGCGGATGCGCAGGCTGTGACGGCTGCGATGTTCGTGGCGGCGGGTCAACAGAGGAGATATACCGCGCGTATATCGATGGACGCAAGGAGCTTGCCGAGATAAATGCCGAGTGGCATCGCGGAACTGTAAAATGATCCTTGCCGACAAATGCATAGCCGCGCAGACTGCGCAAAACAAATAATCACCGACAAAAGCGGGCGGCAGAGCTCTCCGCCGCCCGCAAAAATATGAAAGGCTACATACTTTACCATGAAAATCGGAAACAGAATCATCAGCAGAATTACGACACTTGCGCTCGCGGCGGGCATCGCTGCGGCACTGCTCTGCTCCTGCGGCGGCAGCGGCGACGGGGACGAGACCACCGCGCCCGACTCCGAAACAACACCCGAGGTCACTACCGAGCAAACGACGGCGAAGCCGGAAACGACAGAGCCGGAAACAACGGAGGTAACGGAGCCGGAACCCGAACCCGAACCCGAGCATCCGACCGACGACACTACCGACGAAATATTGCGCGGACTGCTGAGCCGTTCCGTACCCCAGGCGAGCACCGAGGCAAATTATTCAGAGGGCGGCGATCTTCCGATAGGTCTTATGTATCACCTGATAATGGAGACCCCGTTCAACGATTATTCCTCCCTCTTCGTCCGTCCGGAGGAGTTTGACGATCAGCTCACCGCCATCACAAATGCAGGCTATGCCTTTCTTTTTGCAGACGAATACGGCCCCAAGGACCGTCCCGCAGTGCTCGTGACATTCGACGACGGCTATGAGGACAACTATACCACCATGTTCCCTATTCTCAAGGCACACGGTGCAAAGGCGACTATATTTATGATATCCAATATGATAGGTCAGCCCGGCTATCTGACAGAAGAGCAGATAAAGGAAATGTCGGACAGCGGACTTGTCCGCTTCGGCAGCCACACTGCGAATCACTGTGTTCTCGCAAACGAGGAAGAGGACAGAGTTCGCGACGAGCTCTCCGAATCCGCACGCCGTATCGAGGAGATAACCGGTGTTCCCTGCCGCAGCATGGCATACCCGACCGGAAAGTGGAATACCATGGTCACACGCATCGCGGAGGAATACTACGATGCAGCATATCTCGCACGTCCGGCGGAGCCGCTCGGCGGAAGGACCAACATGACTATCCCGCGTCTCTACGCCGCACGCGGGTTAAGCGGGGCGTCGCTTGTCGCAAGCATCAATAATAAGCTGAACAATCAGTAAAACGCCAATTACAGCTGCCGCCCGCATCACAAAAAGGCAAAGCATGACCTCTCGGATCGGGCAGAGCCGAGCAATGTCGGCGCACATTGGAATGGTCATAAATCAAGAAAAGGAAAGGCGTGACCGCCTCTCCTTGCTCCAAGAGGTCTTGTGAGCCTCAAATGCTCTGTTTCCCGAAGCAATATGTCAAAGCGGTATTGCTCTGCCGAAAAGGCACCGTCAAAACGGCATAGCTGCTCTGCCGGAGAACGCGCTTTCACTCAAAGCATAAATAATATGTACGCCCCGACAGAAGCTGCATGCTCTGCCGGGGCGCTTTATTACCGTAAGTTCGACACGACATAGCCGAATCGACGCGCGGTAGATTAATATTCACAATAGTCAGACCCCACCGCAGCCGTACATTTGTGCGGCAGCGGTGGGGTCATGTCTGCGTTTTTATCCGTGTAAGGCTATGAGTTCGATAAACATTTTTCCGTTATTCGGATAGCATTGCTCAGCCAATATCACGACAGCAGACCTCCGAGGATCGACAAACGGCTTTCGGCATACCGCCCGCCCCTCCGAATAAACATAGCTTTGATAAAGTATTATATCGTTTCCGAGATCAACCGGCAGCGATTATCCGCATCATTGCCTGAACATCGTCCTGATCAATATCGCCGTCACTGTCGGTATCTGCCAGATACTTCTGAATGGAAGAGAATTCACGTCTACCACCCAGATAGTTATTAAGGCGCACGATATCAAGCGTTGTGACGCTGCCGCTGTAATTCAGATCGCCGAGCGGAATACCGAGAGTAGAAATATACGCGTCATATTCATCCTGCCCCGGTGTCTTTACAATCTCGCCGAGATCGTCGATAAACGTAACGCTGTCGACCGTCCCGCCGTTTCTTATATCAACGCCGTATGCATAGTAGCTGCCGCTGATATTTGAGCGGTTAAGCCCCGCCGTGCCGAGATCGTAGAGCAGCGTGAAGTTTTCGGTATGCGAGAGACCGTTTTGCCCGTCCTGTGTGGTCGGGTATTCTATGTAGGGCTCCTCGTCCGTGCCGGGTGTTTTAACGATAGTGACCGAGGGCACGGAGTGAGAGGTATTATTGAAGCGCACGCGGACCATAACGTCGTTTACATGCTCGCGCACCGATATAACATAGAAGCAATTGCCCTCTCCAGTCTCATTCGTAAAAATACTCCATCTTGCCGCTCTGTGATACCGAGCCAGCTCGCTATCCCAATCTCCGGATATTTCGCTGTGCTGATTTAGCGCGTCATACATTACCCAGATACCGTTTGAGTTACCCGGGCCACCGATAACACGGAACGCTCCGCGCTCGCAATCAGATATCACACCGTCGCCGTTGATGTCCACCGCGATATTATCGTCGTAGCCGACAATGATACCGGAAAAGCAGGCAAGTCCGGGCTTATGGATACCGAGGACTATCACATCGCCGTAGGAGGTCGACTTTGTATGATTATAGTACGTCATATCAACTCTCGGGAGGTATCCGAGATACAGCTTGGTCTTGAGCGCAATTATCTCGCTGCTTGTCCTGCTCATGCCGCTCGTCGGAGCAATGTATGCCGTCCAGTTGCGCAGGCGCATCTTCATCGCCTCAATCATCTTCGTCTCGTCGGTCGGCGAGATGGCAGTCGAGCTGCTCGTATCGTCGCTGATGTGGAGCGCTCCGTGCTCCTTCAGAAACTTGTAGCACATATCAGCCGAATACTTAGATTGAAAGGGTGAGCAGCTGAGCGAATTTCCCACCCAATTCGGAGAATAGACGGTGCTGTCGGAATCGCTGAGATTACCTAAGATGCGGTTAACCTCGTATGTATATTGATAGTATACACATGCCTGCGGAGTAGACAAAGCATAATCTACGGCTATCTTCTCCGGAAAATACGCACTCGTCGTCAGGTCATAGCTTGCGGGTATAGTAATGCCGCTTACCGCCTGAATATCGCTCTCGCCGCCGAGCGGGCAGAGATGCTCGCGCAGCACATCCTCTTCAATGGGCAGGCTGTCGGCGCCTGCCGCTGCTCCGAGCTCGCTCATGTCGGCGTTCTCACTCGCGCCGCCAAGCTCTTCGGCGGATATCGGTATTGAGCTTACGGTCAATACTGCGGCACATGCCAAAACAAAGACTCTTCTTGTCAGTTTTTTCATAATCGTTCTCCTCTCGTTGAATTATCATGTTTTTTAAAAATTTCCCGCCGAAGCAGCTCCGCGAGACTACCGTACGGTAGCTCAGCGACAGTCGTTCTTCACGGAGCCGCAGCACGCGTCGTGAAGATATTGGAGCTCTCCGGCAAAACGGCGGACATATTACTTATACCGGGAAATGATGCTGACCTTATCTCACCAACGGACACACCCCTTTCTCTCACCCTTTCTGTCAATGGAATTATACAGCCGCAGGCATAATTTGTCAAGCATTTCCATAGTAATTTATGTAAGTTTATTTCTGCAATTTGTGATATTATTCGAGTATTCGCCGCTATATGATATAATTTTCGATAGCATACGACAATAAATACACGAGTATTGTCGAAAAATACATACAAAAAGATCCCGCGCAGCCCGAAAATGAGCCGCACGGGATCTTATTATTCAGCTGAAAAAGGGGAATTGCAAACGGTCACACGGAGAGTCACTCCGATCAGTTTGCGATCGGTATCTCGCTGTCGTAGTAGTTATACGGACAGACGGGCTTGTCGAACACGAACAGTCCGAAGTGAAGCATGACCTGATCCGTAAAGCCGGTCGAGCCGACGACGCCGAGATCCTGACCCTTTTCCACCATATCTCCCTCGGAGACACTGATGGAGCCGAGGTGCGCATAAACACTCTTGAGACCCCAGCCGTGGTCGATGACGACCGTTTTACCGGTGACGGTCTGCTCGCCGGCAAAGATAACCTTGCCCGCATATGCCGCATTGGCCGACGCAGACGATCCGACGATGAAATCAACTCCGTCGTTGCGGTATTGTCCGCCGGTCGCAGTCAGCGTACGCCATACGCCGTAGCCGGTCTTGACCGTATTGAGGTTGGATATCGAGCTTGACGGATATCCGAGAGCGCCCTCGAAATAACGGGTAGACTCCTTGTTTGCATAGTAGGGGGCCATGCCCTCGGCATATGCAGCCTTTGCGTTTCCGTCGAAGTATTTGGAGATAAGATCGACCGAAATGCCGTAATTCTGTGTGCGGTAGGTCTTTTCGGTCACATTCAGCGTGAGCGTCGAGCTGCTGCCGTCGCAGTCGATGGTAAACTGCTCGGTAGCGCTGTATTCAACATCATACGAGATAGGCACAAGTGCGTAGACATTGCTGCCGTCGCGGAAGAATTGCGGCGTAAAGCCGATATCGGGACTTGAGGAGAAGGATATCTCCGCACCCTCCTTGACATTCTTACCGGTGATCACAACAAAGTCGCCGTGCTGAATGGTGTTCGTTCCGAGTGAAAAGACCGCGGGTGCGCTGACCTCTATATTGAACTCATAATAGCCCTCGCCGTAGCTTGCGCGGGTGCTGTCGTCATACCACTTTGCCTGAACCTTGACATTCAGCGTTCCGCTGTCGGTAAACTTGACTTCGGAAAGTCCGGAATAGAGGTCGTTGTAGATGACCTCGTCGCCGTCGCTTATCTGCACCTGCATATAGTCGGGCATAATATCGAACGAGAGGTCAAGACTGCCGCCGACCGATGCCGTCTCCGCCGAGGTCGCGAGCCGAGTAATAGCATTGCCGTACTCGCCGCTCGGCAGCAGATACTGCCACTGCATATTTGCGGGATGAATGGTCGTTCCGCCGACGGTGAGCACCGGCACGGACGAGGAGGTATACATATCTATTCCGTAGGGGGAGTAGATGAACTTTGTAGCGTCCTCTGCCGTCATTCGGTATGCCGCGCCGTTATTGTCGACAATATAGCAGTCGTTTGCATCGGTGGAGAAGTAGTACTTATACACCGGCTCTTTGTCATAGCAATAGTAGGTCGCCTCAAAGCATTCTCTGCCCGCGAGCGCGGTCGGGAGAGAGGATAGCGAGGCTGCATTTTCATTCGCGGTGACGAAATATGTAATCATACTTCCGTCGATCTGCTGCTCGGGCTGCGTCTCTGCGCTCTTGTCGAAAACGTATTCGTTGTCCTTCGGCGTACGTAGCACCATCTTGGTGACCGAGCTCTTTGTGACGGGCGACGACTGCGCCATTCGATAGTTGATGATTCCGATGATCGTCGGAATGAACAGCACGATGACCGCTATCACCGTCGTCAACATTTTCTTTGACTTCATGAAATGGATTCCCCCTGACTTACTGAGTTTAGTTTTTCGCCGCACCGCCGCAGCACCTGCCGTCTTACCGGCTCATACTGCATCGCCGCGGTCTGTCGCCGTCGAGACACATACTCCGGCGCGCAAAATACTGCCGCGCACGGTCCGCGCTGCCGTCGATACGGCTATACCGCCGCCTCGAGGATCAGCTGCAAGCGGCGGCTTATCGCCGCAGAAGCGGCGCAGAGGTCATTCTGATCTTGCAGTGCCGTCGGATGCCGTGCTGTCGGATATCTTACCTGCATCCGTCGCTTTGATCGGATCCGATGCATTCTCCGCTCCCGGCACATCCGCTGCAGCTGTCTTTACGTCCGCCGAGCTTGCAGCTGCCGCGCCGTCCGAATCCGAGGCTGTGCCCGCATTTGCGGCAGCACTCTCGGTCTTTGCATCGGCTGCGGGCGTTTCCGGCTCGCAATGGTCAAATGAAAGCTCCTGGTCGAGCCCTGCCTTGTGCCTGGCATCGGCATGAGTCATTATATAGATATTGGAGATGAGTATCAGCAGACTGACAACGAGTATCAGTATCATGCCGAACAGACTTTCACCGGTAAAGAGCAGCGCTGAGAGACCGAGCATACCGCTTATCGCATAGAGAATATGCACCGACTGCTTCTGATTAAAGCCGAGGTCGATAAGTTTGTGATGGATGTGTCCGCGGTCCGCATGCCACGGTGCCTGACCGTGCAGCAGGCGGCGGAATACCGCAAATATCGTGTCGAAAAGCGGCAGACCGAATATCGACATGGGGATAAGAAACGACAGGGTCGCATGAACCTTGAACACGCCGCTTATCGAGATGACCGACATCGTATAGCCGAGGAACATCGCGCCCGTATCACCGATGAATATCTTTGCGGGATTTGAGTTATATGGCAGGAAGCCGAGGCACGCGCCCGCAAGGATGGCGCAGAGCAGAACCGAGTTGAGCGATTGACCGAAGGTCAGCGTCACGAGCAGCAGCGAAAACGAGCAGATGGCGGACACACCGCAGGAAAGACCGTCGAGACCGTCGATAAGGTTGACGGCGTTGGTCACGAGCAGTATCCACAGCAGCGTTATCGGCTTGCTCCACATACCGAGGTCGAAGGTCTCGCCTCCGATGGAGAAAAAGTCGATGGTGACCCCCTCCATTATCGGAAAGACGGCGGCTATGAGCTGAATTATCAGCTTGGCATACGGCTTGATTCGGAAAACATCGTCGATCATGCCGATAATGACTATCATCAGACCGCCGAGCAGCAGTGAAAGCAGCACCGGAGTCATCTCACAGTAGACAAGAGCCGAAACAACGAAAGCGACAAAAACGGCAAGACCGCCGAGTCGCGGAATAGGCTTCTTATGCATTCGTCTGCCGTCGGTAGGCACGTCGATCGCGCCTATCTTGTAGGCAATAAAGCTCGCCGTGGGCGTACATGTAAATGAAATTAGCGCGGAGCATATCAGCGCCGTCAGCACGGGGAGCAGAATTGTATTCAGATTCATATAGATTCCTTAAAAATATCCGGTATCAGCATGATGCGAGGCATCAGAGCTGAACGAAGCCGGTCTTTTTATATACCTTTCTCATTGTTTTGCGGGCAATGGAGGAAGCAGTCTCCGCGCCCTCGCGCATTATCTGCTCGAGATATGCCTTATCGGCTATCAGTCTTGCATACTCGTTCTGCAGCGGTGAAAGCGCATCGGCGACAGCCTCGCCTACCGCAAGCTTGAAATCGCCGTAGCCCTTGCCCTCAAACTCGCGCTCGATCTCATCGTTTTCCTTGCCTGTAATAGCGGAATAGATGTTCATCAGGTTGCAGATACCATCCTTGCCATCGGCAAAGCGCACCTCGGAGCCGGAGTCGGTCACCGCACGGCGGAACTTGCGTATAATATCATCGCGTCCGTCGAGGATAGCAACGTACGCGCCCGCATTCTCGTCCGACTTGCTCATCTTCTTTGCAGGGTCGAGCAGACTCATTATCTTCTTTCCGGTCTCGGGGATATAAGCCTCGGGCACGGTAAAGGTATCGCCGTAGAGTGCATTAAAGCGCTCCGCGATATCGCGCGTCAGCTCGACATGCTGCTTCTGATCCTGACCGACCGGCACGAGCGCCGCCTGATACAACAGTATGTCGGCAGCCATAAGGGTCGGATAGGTAAACAGACCTGCGTTTATATTGTTTCCGTGTTTTGCACTTTTATCCTTAAACTGAGTCATTCTCGACAGCTCGCCGAACATTGTATTGCAGTTGAGCACCCATGCGAGCTCCGCATGTGCGGGCACATGGCTCTGTACGAATATCGTACTCTTTTTCGGGTCGATGCCGGCGGCAAGATAGACCGCAAGCGCTTCATAGGTATGACGGCGCAGATCGGCAGGGACCTGACGGACGGTGATAGCATGCATATTGACCACGCAGTAGATGCACTCGTAGTCCTCCTGCAGGCCGACCCAGTTCTTCAGCGCTCCGAGATAGTTGCCTATCGTCAGAATGCCGCTCGGCTGTATTCCCGAGAAAATTCTCTTCTTAGCTTCTTCCATAACAGTTACCTTTCGCTTTTTTCAGTCCATAAGCCCGCACCGGCGGGCATCAATTCTTCCCGAGCAGCTCGCGCGATACACGCGCAAGGATCTCTACGCCCCGCTCTATCTGCTCGTCCGACGGTGTTGAATAGTTAAGACGGATAGAATGCGACACCCCGCCCTGAACCGAGCAGAATGCGCTTCCCGGAACAACGGCGACCTTTTCCTCAAGCAGACGCGCGGTCAGCTCCGTGATATCCACGCTCTCCGGGTATGTGCACCATAGGAACAGTCCGCCCTCGGGGCGTGTATAGCTGACCTGCTCCGGCATACAGCGATCGAGGCGGGAGAGCATAAGCGCGCACTTTCTCCCGTACAGCTCGGCTGCCGAACGAATATGCTCATCCATCGTTCCGCTCTGCATAAAGGCATATGCGAGCATCTGCGTGAGCATGGGCGTATGCACGTCCTCGACCTGCTTTGCGACCACCATTTTCGATATAACGGCAATCGGAGCCTGAACAAAGCCGATGCGTATACCGGGCGCGAGTATCTTCGAGAACGAGCTGCAATAGATAACGGCACCCTCTCTGTCGATGCTCTTTATCGTATCGACACCGCTGCCCGCAAAGCGCAGCTCGCCGTAGGGATTGTCCTCGATTATAATCATGCTGCGGCGGCATGCGATCTCATAGACAGCGCGGCGCTTCTCCTCGCTCATGGTTATCCCGCTCGGGTTCTGAAAGGTCGGAATGAGATAAGCGAGCCTTGCACCCGTGCGTACCGCCGCCTCCTCGAAGGCCTCGACGTTTATTCCGTCCGCATCCATCGGAACACCGACCGGTACCGCGCCGAGCGAGCGGAAGGAATTCAGCGCGCCGATAAAGCTCGGCTCCTCGCACAGCACCGCGTCGCCGGGGTTGCACAGCGCCTTACAGGCAAGCTCGATACCCTGCTCGCCGCCGGTAGTGACCATAACATCGTTTCCGTCCCGGGTGTGACCGAAGCGCTCGATCAGCCGCGACTCGATCGCTCGGCGCAGCGGCGTATAGCCCTCCGTCGTTCCGTATTGCAGCGCCGTGACCGGCTGCTCTGCAAGAATGCGGCCGCACTCGCGGCGCACAAGCTCGACGGGAAATGCTTCGGGCGAGGGATTTCCCGCCGCAAAGGCTATCATCTCGGGATCTCCGAGACTCTTGAATATCTCGCGGATCGCCGACGGGCGAAGCTCTGCGAGACTGTCCGAAAAAATATATTCCATCTCTTTTTTCTCTTTTCCGTATGTCATGCCGACAGCCGGATCGGCGCAAAAAGCATGACGAAAAACGGAGTCACCGACCTCATTTTAAGGTATTATATCACATGCCGAATAATTTTTCAAGAATAACATATTAATTTTCGTCCTACTAACTTGAATAAAGGAAAGCAATATGGTATAATCTGAAGGTAGAATGGGTTTTTGTTTATATCCGAAGGCTCGTGCGGTAATAATATCACCGTGCGCCGCATCGGCAGCCAAAGATCCTCGGACGGCAGCTGTGTGCCTTAGCGCAAAGCATGCCTCAATGCAAAGGAATTTATTATGAGCAGCTACGAAGAATATCTCGAAACTCACGGCGGACGAAAGCCGCACGGCTGTCTGCGTATATTCGGGCGGGTATTTCTCGTCCTGACGCTCGGGCTTATCGCATTCATGATAGGCTTTGTCATCTTCCGATCCTACGAGCAGGAGCCGCACGGAGACCTTGCCCGCTTTATGTGGACCGAGCGGACTGCGGCGGTCGCCTCTGCGGACGGCACGGCGGCTGCTCTGAGCATAGAGCCTCAGGTAAACTATACACCGGATAAATACTTTCTCGTATACAATGTCGTGCGCGTGCCCGAGTCCGGCGAGCTGCAGCTGACCGTCGCATACAACCTCAACCGCCTCGGCAGAGAGGCAAGGGAGAGCGGCGAGGACAGCTCGGTATATCTATCCGAGGACGAGCTGCCGTTTATATTCATACTCTACGACAGCGACGGAAATATCTATGACGAATTCGATTATCTGCTTCAGGTAAAGCATTTTCACGGCTTTGCCCGTCTCGCCTTTTCCGGCATTCCCGAGCAAGCGGACGGTCTGTCGCTCGCGGTGTTCCGCCGCGAGGACGCGGAGCGCATCGGCACGTCCGTTATTGGCAACGGTGACGGAGCGCTCGTTCCGTGGCAGGAGCTGGTCATTCTCAGCGACAGCGCCGCCGTGGAGGACTATGAGTTCGATAAGGATGAGCTGTACTCCGGTCAGCCGGCGGCGGGGCTCTCACACGAGGCGGATGCGGTGGAGGCAAAGCGCGTTCTCCGCAGCGCAGCTGCCGAAAGCGGAAGCGCACTGCCCGGCGACATGACCCCGGACGAAACAGAAACGGAGGATGCACCGCTCGCCGAGGCAACCACGGCGGACGGTCAGGCGTAAGCCGCACGACGCGCAGTGCATATTCTCCCCTCTGTCCGAGTCGGACGAGACGGTACGGCAGCCTAAGCGGCGCAGCGATATGCGGCGGCAGAGCCTTATCCGCTCGGGCGCGCTCACATATCATCAAGCCTCAACATCGAGAAAGGAGCTCCCTCGGGAGCACGGTCGAATATAAGTGATACTGAATCCGAAAGAAACAACAATAGCCTACCGCTGTCCGCACTGCGGAGAAACGGTACTCGGAATAGCGGGAGCATTCGCCGTTGCGGGACACCGGCTCGTGCTGCGCTGCGCGGGATGCGGAGAGACCGCAATGACACTGACCTCGCAGGCAGGCAAGATAAGCATAGATGTTCCCTGCACCGTATGCCCCGGAAATCACACCTACACCATCGGCGAGGATATATTCTTCGGCAGACCGCTGACCGAGCTTGCCTGCAAGTACACCGGTCTCGGCATCTGCTTTATCGGAGGCCGCGAGGCGGTGTGCGATGCGGCTAAGGCATCCGACGAAAAGCTCGGCATGCTGATGGAGCAAATAGGTGCGCAGTCGCTGTCACAGCTGCGCGGCGAGAGCGAATCGGATGGCGAGGGCATCGGACGTCAGGACGACGCACAGACCTTCGACATCGTTAATTTTATACTGACCGAGCTCGAGGAAGAGCACAAGATAACCTGTCATTGCGACCCCGACACACCGCACGACTATAAGTTCGATCTCGTCGGCAAGGAGCATGACACCGTGCTCATCTACTGCGACGAATGTCAGGCGAGCAAAGCGATAAAGATAGGCGACCCCATCGCGGCAAACGCATTTCTGCACATCGACCACATTACGCTCGAGTGATGCGTAATTGAAATCACAGACGTACGCATAAATATCGCGGCATCACAGGCTGCCGCAAAATCGAAAAATGCAGACCTCGAGCGCATCGGCAGTACCGCGATCTGCATTTATATCGGTATAAATACGCGGAAGGAAGCTCCGAATGCGGGGCGAAGGATAATAATATGGTATACGTTTTTCTCGCTGACGGATTTGAAGAGATAGAGGCGCTCTGCCCGGTCGACATCATGCGCCGCGCGGGTATAGAGGTCCGAACGACGGCAATCGGAACGCGGCGCGAGGTGCGCGGTGCGCACAACATCACGGTAAGTGCGGATATGCTGTTTTCCGAGCTGCATATCGAGGGCACGCCCGAGCTGCTCATGCTGCCCGGCGGAATGCCCGGTGCCACGCATCTGCGCGAGCATGACGGACTGTGCACGCTGCTGAAGACCGCCTCCGCCGCGGGAAGCCGTCTCGCGGCGATATGCGCAGCGCCCTTTATTCTCGGTGAGCTCGGACTGCTCGAGGGTCGCGAGGCGACCTGCTATCCGGGCTTTGAGGAGCGACTGTTCGGAGCGAAGGTCTCGCCGAAAGGAGTCGTGACCGACGGCAATATTACCACCGCGACCGGCATGGGCGTGGCGACCCGGTTCGGACTCGAGCTCGTCCGCCTGCTGCGCGGAGCCGAGGCAGCCGATCGGATAGCCTCAGGCATCAGATTCGGAGTATAAGAAGCTCCGATTCGAGCGATTCCGCCGATTTTTTCGGATTTATCCGAGCGGTCAAGCTCATCAATTTCTTCAACAGTAATTCCAAATTATCTTATCGGATTTTATCGGATTTTATCGGTTTTATCGGACGGTGACGGCATGACGGATAAAAAAGCACTTCGCAGTGAGCTTATCGCGGCGCGCGACGGCATACCGGCAGAGCTTCACGCCGAGCTGTCTGCGGCTGTCTGCCGCAATATTCTGTCCATGCCGGAATATGCCGCCTGCGACACACTGCTCGGCTACTGCCCCACCGGCAGCGAGTGGGATATCCGCCCGGTGCTTCGCAACGCAGCGGCGAGCGGACGCAGGATAGCGCTTCCGCGCTGTGACCGTGCGTCGCATACAATGACCTTTTTCATCATCTCCTCCGAGGAGGATATCGAGATCGGCGAGTACGGAATTCCCGCGCCGCGCATAGGCTGTCCCGCATACATCGACACACCGCAGGCACTCTGCCTCGTTCCCGCACTTGCACTTGACGCGCACGGCAGACGCATCGGCTACGGAGGCGGCTATTACGACCGCTTTATCCCCGCCTTTTCGGGCACAGCCGTCGTTCCGATATCGGAGCGTTTTACCGATACCGCACTTCCGACAGAGAAGCATGACTTTGCTGTACCTCTCGCCGTGACCGAGTGCGGCGTGATCCGATTCCGTTGACCGTCCCGGGCATTCGAGCGGTGCAAAGCCGCGCGGCAGCCGACAAAAACATCGGCGGCATAAAAAGAAGCGGCAGCATAAAGAGCGACGGCAAGCGCGCCGAATATATCAGGCATTGCAGCGCCGGTGCCGGGATATGATATTACATAAGACCGCAGACAAACATTTTAAAGAGGAAAGTAAATGCTCAGTGATCGTATAAAAAAATTCGGATTACAATCGAATACGGAACCGGGCAGCGATCCAAAGACCGAGCAGCCCGACGGCGCGGCGGTCACAGACAGCACGGCAGACGAGGGCGGCTCGGCTCAGGACAAGGTCGCAGGCGCTAAGGCTGTGCCGAGCGCCTCGAACGATAACGCCGCGCAGCAGACTGCGGCAGCCGCCGCGGAGGACGCGACCGAGCAGGCAAAGCAGGCACTGAGAGAGGCTTTTGAGCGCGCCGATGCAGAGCGCAGCGACGCCGCAGAGCAATATGTGGCACAGAAGCTCGAGGGTGCAATACACCGCCCCGCATCAAGAGTACAGCCGAGTCGCATCAAGAGCGCCGACGACAAAGCTGACGCAGATAACGGAGATGAATACTCCGGCGACGAGGACAGCGATATTCCGCTGCTGCTCAGATACTCGGCGAGTCTCGAGAGCCTGCGTGGATCGGTCTCCGGTTCGGGACAGACAGCTCGCGTTGATTCCGTCAGCGACGGCGAGGGAGACGATGGTGTCTCCGACAGCGGATCCGACGAGCCATATCCGAACGAGGCTGAAGCAGACAACGGCGGCGAAGCATATTCGGGCGACAACATCGCGGATGTCGACGCAGACTCCGACAGTTACGGAATCAACACCCCCGGACATAGCAGAGCCGATACCGGGAAAAGCGGGGAGCTGAGCGGCGTACTCACAGCGCTCGGCATCTCACCCGAATCTGTCGAGACCGACTTCGGCGAGAACGGAGACGACGGCTCCGATGACGCTGGCGGTCGGGGCACAAGCTCGGACTCCGAAAACGAACCCGACAATCCCGACGGCGCGAGATCGCAGAAGCCGAGCGGAGTATTCACGTTCGGCGGTGCATTCTCCGGGGGTATATTCGGCGGAGCCGCCGCAGACATATCCGATTCAGACACCGTGGAGGACATACGGGAGGAAAAGCAAAAGCGCGATAAAAAGCCTCTGCTGAAAACCAAAGCCTCGACCTACGCGCCTCTGCTCGCCGCGGTCATACAGCTGCTGCTCATTATTGCCTCGCGCATCAGCATATCGTCGCTCCGCGAGCGCGGAAACATATATCTGTCGGTGGTCGTCATACAGCTGCTGATATACGTCCTACCCGGCATCTTTTACTTCAAGCTGCGGCGCGAGGGCTCGATAGACCGTCTCGGTCTGAAGCCCACGCCGCCCGACCGCGTTTATATAGCGGTGCTTGCGGCACTGCTGCTGTTTCTGATATCCACCGGCTTTAAGCTCGCATACCTCAGGCTCGGCATATACGAGTCGCGGTTTGCGCAATATGCCACATATATAAACATTTCGACCTTCTCCGATCCCGGAGATATTCTCTATATGGTCATAACCTTCGTGCTGATACCCGCCATATCAGAGGAGCTGATCTACCGCTCCATAATATTCGGCGAATATATGCGCGACGGTTACGGCACATTCATCGCCGCAGCCGCAAGCACACTGCTGTACGCACTGCTGCACATCGGACTGCAAAGTCTGCCGCTGTACCTCATAATCGGCGCGGTGCTGTGCGTCGTTGTACGCATCACCGGCTCGGTACTGATGTCGATGGTGACGAGCATCGTTTTCGGGCTGTGTGATGTTTTTACAGAGAATTACGTCACGGCGCTTGCGCATTCCGATTATACCGCACTTGTCATTTTCACCGTAATATCGCTGTTCCTGCTTGTCGCAGTTCTTTTCTTCGCCGAGGCGGAGCGACTGTATTTCGTGCTCGGCACCTCCGGAAAAAAGCCGCCGGTACGAAGCATGCGCGACGGCGGTACAAAGGAGCTGCTGCGTTCGGCGCTCCTCTCACCGACCGTTCTCATCTGCGCCGCGATCTACGCGATAGGCATCGTTGTTTCTTTTATATAGCCGGGCAGAGGATACGTCCCGATATGTCCTGCGCGGAAAATGCCGCATAGACAAGGCTCGGCTGACATACACAGCTCAGACATCTATATCGCAAATATAGGATTTGAAGGAAGATTCTATGGATAATAACAATTCACCGAGAAAAAACACCGAGAGCGACGATCTCTTCCTCGACATAGCAAGAGCACGTCACGAAAATGCCTCACATATCCGCGAGGAGGCGACGCGTCAGATACCGGTTGTCCACCGCGGCGCAAGCAAGTCCGCACAGGCGGGCAAGACCGCTCCCGCAATCGGCAGGCGCAAAGCTGTATCGCCGGACGGGACACGCGGAAGAAGCGCCGGTCAGAGTGCAGCAGCAGGTCAGAATACCGTTCCGCGCATCACTCAGCCGCGGCAGGCAGCAGGCTCACGCCCTGCACAGTCGGCGCAGAGCTCCGGCACGCGCGAACCGCAGCCGGCTGCCCAGACCACCGCATTTGACCGCGTGGCACAGCACGGCGTTCCGGCAACGCAGGACGGCGCAACACGCATTATCCCGCGGGTCGAACGCACATCGGCATCAGGCACGGCAGGCGCAAGGACTCCCGCAGCGGGCGGCAGAAGCATCCCCTCATCCGCGCTCGGCGCAAGAGGCGGTGCGGCAGGCGGCAGAGCGTCCGGCGCGGCAGGACACGGCACGGGTGCGCGCACCTCACAGCCCGCAGCACAGCGCAAGGGAGGCTCGCGGCGCGGACGCAAAGGCAAGGATAAGGAGTACAGCGGAACGGCGCTCTCGAGCGTTGTAAAGGCAATGATATACATCGCCGCCGTATTCGTTATCGGCGGTATGCTCGGCTACTACGGCGTAGTCATAGGAAACGATGTTTTCGCGCTCGTCAAGAGCACAGACGAGATCACCGTCACCATCCCCGACGGACTGACCACGGCAGAGCTCGGTGACACGCTGAAAGAGGCGGGTGTGATCCGCTTCCCCGGCATCTTCTCGCTGTACGGCAACCTGCGCCATGATTCAAAGCCGTATATCGCGGGCGAATACGTCGTCTCACCGAGCATGAACTTCGATCAGCTCCGCAGCGCATTCCACGAAAAGGTGCCTGAGGCGACCATCATCTCCATCACCATCCCCGAGGGCTACACCACCGACGAGATCATTGACCTGTTCCTCGAGAACGGCATAGGAACGCGCGAAAAATTCGTCGATGCCATTCAGAACTACGACTTTGAAGGCTATTGGTTCCTCGACGAGCTCGAGACCAAGGAGGGCAGACGCTATCGCCTCGACGGCTACCTCTACCCCGACACCTACTACTTCTATACCACCGCGAGCGAGGTCTCGGTCATATATAAGCTGCTCGACCGCTTTGACGAGATATTCCCCGACGCATATAAGGATGCGGTTAAGGAGCGAGGCTTCACCGTTGATGAGGTCGTGACCCTTGCCTCGATGGTCCAAAAGGAGGCAAAATACGAGTCGGAGTTCGGTTGGATATCCTCGGTATTCAATAACCGTCTCTCCCACCCGAACTACGAGACGCAGGGCTACCTCAACTCGGATGCGACCACGCTCTACGGGCTCGACGACGATAAGGGCTTTGTCACCGGCGAGGATAACGAAAAGGACGGTCCCTATAACACCTATACCCGCAAGGGGCTGCCCATCGGTCCTATCGCAAACCCGAGCTACAGCGCAATCACATGGGCACTCTATCCCGCAGAGACCGACTACTATTACTTTGTCGCTAAGAAGGACGGTTATAACCTCTTCGCTAAGACCGCTGCCGAGCACGCGAAGAATAAGGTCGCGGCACTCAACGATCAGTAACCGCGAATGACGATGCATGACAAGCCGTGTCGGTCAAGTTAACATTTCTGAAATATATAGCACACGAAAGCTTTATTTTCGTGTGCTATTATTCTTTTGTTGTCGTATGGTCGTACATCCACTGCCGATGTATTTCAGATAAGGCAGATGATCAGCCGAGACAGACAAAACCGACAACAAAGACAAAAGCAAAAAAGAAAAAAATAATAATAGGACATGCGGATATAGTTCAGTGGCAGAACCTCAGCTTCCCAAGCTGATCATGCGGGTTCGATTCCCGTTATCCGCTCCATGAAAATATAGCGCACCGGCTTCGGCAGGCGCGCTTTATTTTCGGCAATATTTATTTTCGACTTTTCGACGGAGCTAATGCACTTTCTTTGATGAAAGTATCTGCGCAAAAACAAATATACATACAGTATACCGCATAAGAAGGTATTCTTTCATTCGTAACAGCGGCAAGCTTATTTCATAATAAGATAAGCCGGCATCTTATGTTTGACAGTCGTCAAATATTTGTTTTTTCGTTTCAACATTAAATCGACTGTTTTTTCGCCGCGGCAGAAACTTTTTTCAAAAAGCTATTGACAACCTGATGTTGTTGTGATATAATTACGACGTTGCACGAAGTGCGACAATCGCGGGAGTGGCGGAACTGGCAGACGCGCACGTTTGAGGGGCGTGTGGTTTTCACCGTACGGGTTCAAGTCCCGTTTCCCGCACCATCTAAAGACACCATTGAAATCTGAACCCTTAAGTTCGGAGTCAATGGTGTTTTTATTATAAAATCCAGTATTTATGCGGCTTTTCGAGGTCGCATTTTCTTTTTGTCAGTCGGACTAAAAAACGAATAACTCGGATTTGGCAATCCGGAAAATTAAAAACAAACCTTTTTGAACCCTTTAGTCTGTCTGCACGTGTCTCAGAAATCCTTCAGTTTCAAGGCATATTCTTCTTCTTTCTGTTCGGGAGTCTTGTATTGCAATTTCTTGTGCGGGCGTTTGGTATTATAGAAAATCATGTACTTGTCCACCGCACTTCGAAAGTCTGATTCCGAGCGATACTTGGTGCGATATAACTCCTCCCGTTTCATAGAAGCAAAGAACGATTCCATTACGGAATTGTCATACGGCACATGCGCACGTGAAAAGGAGTGTGTGATGTTCAGAGACCGCATATAATCATTCATTGTTTTGGATCGGTAGTTGCTGCCACGGTCGGTATGGAAAACCAAACTTGAATCCGGCTGACGTGCTTTATATGCAATTTGAAAGGTTGATTTTACAAGCTGTGTGCTGTTGGTCTTGCTGATCTTATATCCCACAACCATGCGCGAGAACAGGTCAATGATTACGCAGATATAATAAGCATTTTCGCCGTACTTGAAATATGTAACGTCGCTGACCCACACTTCATTCAGCTTGCACGTGTCAAACTCTTGGTTAAGGTGGTTTTTATATTTACGCCCCTCGTCCTCGTATAGTTTCTTGGCACTTTGCCGTATACTGACCAAACCCATATCACGCATACGTGTGCGCACCATTTCGTTGCTGATTTTGAACCCTTCGTTTTTCATAACTGCCGCAATTTTAGCAGCACCGAATACTTGATTGCTTTCATCAAAGATTTCCTGGATACGAAGCCGTAATTCTTCACGGCGTTTCGCATACCACGTGTTATCCTTTTTGTTGCGAAGTACGTGGTTATAAAATGTTCCGCGGGGAATATCGAAAGCATCACAGATCACGTGCACATTGTATTTGCCGTAAAGCTGTTCGGCAGCGTATAGCCTTTGCCTCAAAGGTGCCTTGGGTGTGCAGGGCGCAGATTTAAGAATTTCAACAATGCTCTCCAAACGTGCGACTTTGTTTTCAAGCAAATGAAAATTGCGGATACTGACTGTCCTTCGGTTATCGGCTTCCTGTTCCTCGCGGTAAGCTCGTAACCAACCGTAAAATGTACTCTTGGGTATGCCGGTGTCGGCGAGGATATGCGTCGACAGCTCACCGGATATAACACGGTCAATGACCGCTTGCTTTTCTTCTTGGGTGTATGTTCTCATATTTTCAACTCCTATATTGAATGCATTGAAATAATTTTACGACATTTTCTGTAGGAATTGAAAGAAATGTGGAAATATGATATAGTTAGAAAAACAATCATTTTTATTTGATAAAAAGATTCACGACTTTTTATTAATTATAAGACCAACGCCGGAAAAAACGTACTTAATGGGTGAAAGCGCTTTTAGGTCTGACAAGGGAGGTGAACAACATGGATGATCTGAGAATCATAGAACTCTACTTTGAACGGGATGAGCAGGCAATCAAGGAAACGGATGCAAAGTACGGCAAGCTCTGCCACAGTATTGCCTATAACATTCTGAACAATCACGAGGATTCGGAAGAATGTGTCAACGATACATACGTGGGAGTGTGGAATGCAATTCCGCCTACAAGACCGAGTAATTTTATGTCCTTTGTCTGTAAGATTGCGAGAAACCTGTCTCTGAAGCGGTTGGAGTTTATGAAGCGTGAAAAACGGTCAGCGGATGTAATGTTGTCCCTGGATGAACTGGAATCGGTACTGCCGGATGATCGGTATGCCCCCGACGTGAGTGACGAGGACGTAGGCAAACTGGTCAGCCACTTCCTGCGCACACAAAAGGAGGACGTGCGAAATGTCTTTATCCGGAAATATTTCTACTTCGATTCTATCGGAGAAATTGCAGAGCGCTTTGGGTTTACCAAAAGTAAGGTCAAAAATATGTTGTTCTACACCCGAAACAAACTAAGGGACTATCTCATTAAGGAGGGCGTTGAAATATGAAAATACCGAGATTTTCTAATGCCATCGGTAACCTCGATGAGGATCTTGTCGAGGCGGCAGCAGAATGCAAGAAAAAACAAAATCATTTGCTCAAATTGGGTTCAATAGCAGCCTGCTTTGCCGTGATCATTGTTGTAGGCGCGCTTGTTCTTCCATCGCTTTTAGGCGGCGAACCTACACCAGGAGGCACAAACGATAGGTATAAAGACATTAACATTATGGCAGACGAATCAGGAATTGTATGGCCATGGGAATATCAAACCGTTTTTGAGAAATACACTGAAGTAACAATTGACGGTATTGTATACCGAAGTCACGGTCGCCTTGTGTCTGAAGAACTCCTTGGCGATTTGATTGGAACATATACCGTATTGGGCATTGACGAAATTGAAGGAGATAGATACACTGAAAAATTTGAAGTGTATCAGTTAAAACATGCCGATAAGAGCCAGCTTGTCGCCGTGAGGATGGAAGGTAGTTGTTATACCTTCAAGAGGGATAATTATGAACCTCCGCACACGCTCGGTGAGCTCTTCAAGCTGGTAGACCTCCCAAAAGCAATTGAATTGAAGCGGTTCTCTGTAAACGGCGACAGTCCGAACAAAAAACACTATACACTGAGCAATGATGACTATGTATGGGAAGTTCTTGCCGGATGCGAAAATGCACCATTTGTTGAGGATGAGAAATGGGTTGCACATGATAGAGAGTATTACAGTTTTACGATCACATCTGAAACTCTCGGCGTATATAAAGTTGCCATGTATGTTACTGTAGATGGCTATCTGTGGACAAACGCTTTTAATTACCAATACCTCTTCAATATCGGAGAAGATGCAGCCAGTAAGATTATCAAATATGCAAAAGAGAATTCCACCGAAGCAGAGTATGAGCCGTATCAGAATACCATTGTCGGTAAGATTACGGAGATAACCGATGAGTATATTCTGTTAGACGATTCCATTCTCTGCGCCAATCCCGATGACGGAATCACGTACAAAATCCTTCTGAATGATCTGCGCATCTCCCGTTATGCAGAAAGCGGAGCTATCCGAGTGGGAGAAAATGTTCAGATAACATACGAAGGCGAAATTGACGAATCGAATACCATTGACAGTGCCATTTCCGCATCTGACGTGGTAATCTCCGGCGGGGATGTTCTTATTCCCGAATAATAAAATAAAAGTCGCATATATGATTAACCGAATATAAGTTTTTGCGAGAGTTCGAAGTCATACGCAAAACTGCCGAAAATATCTTTTTCGTAGCCCATAGACAATAAAGTGATTATTGTTCATGCAATAATCACTTTATTTTTTTCTTGTCTTTTCACCCGGCCGGTCAGATTTATCGTGAGCATTTCTTAAATCAAAAAACACAGCCGAAGGGCACATTAAAGTATACCCGACCGCTGCGTTTTATTATTTAATCATTAAAACTATCGGTGAACATTCAAGCTAACCGAGACGTTACGAGAGAGACTGCAAAAGGTATCATCATACATTGACAGATGACACAACCCCGTTTATTGAAATAATTAAAATATTAATTACTTCCTCTCCGGAACGAACATCATCAGGAAGCTGACCAAAAGCAAAGCACAGCAGATCCAAATCGCCTTATAGCCGAGCAGTGAGGTGAACAGGCTTCCGAGCCCTGCGCCGACAGCAAAGATCAGGATAACTCCGAAATAGGTAATCGCCTTGCGCAGTATGCGTTTATCACGCGAGCGGCAGTAAGCACAGACCGACTCGGTAGCACAGCGGAGATTGCCGATGCACATCGTGCTTGCGTATGCGTGCCCGCGGATCTTATGGAAGGTCTGGACCTGAAGCGCACAAACGAACGAAACAAGCGAGTTTGCGAGCAGTTCGACACTTTGCGGCAGGAAGCCGACAATAAAGAGCAGCACTATCTCGCCGATAAGCACTATCTGCCGCCAATGCAGCTTTTCGTACGACTTGAGCCGGATATGGATGATCTCCGCTGCCACGATCCCGAAAAGAAACGAAAACACCGGGATAAAATACTTTAGCACCGTATGCCATTCGCCGCGGAACAATGCCGTGCTGAGCAGAACGATGTTTCCGGTCTGAGCGTTCGCAAAAACTCCGCCGCGGCACCAGTAAGTATACGCATCCTGAAAGCCGCCGGACAACACTATACAAACAGCAGCGCGAAAGCTGTCGGACATCTGTCCGTGAAAGCCGCCGCTGATATCGAGACTTTTCAATTTATTCATTGTGCAGTCGTCATTTCCGCCAAAAATCGTTCGACGGAAACCGCCCTCCGACGGAGAGCACTCCTTACATCTTGACATAATAATACTTCTATATTATAATGCTCTTATACGCATATGTAAAATATATATTGCGCATATACGGCATATCACAATTATATATCCGAGAGGTCAGCATGTTTATAAGCTATGATTACTACCGCATATTTTATTACGTCGCAAAATACGGCAACATCTCCAAGGCAGCAAAAGTCCTGCTGAGCAGTCAGCCCAATGTAACGCGCACAATTAAAAACCTCGAGGGAGAGCTCGGCTGCACCCTCTTTTCGCGGACAAGCCGCGGAATGCGCCTGACCCCGGAGGGAGAGCGACTGTATGGGCATGTCCGGCTCGCACTCGAGCATATTGAGGCAGGCGAGGCGGAGCTCGGGCAGAGCAAAACTCTGCAAAGCGGCGCGGTCTATATCGCGGCGAGCGAGGTGGCACTGCGATGCCTGCTGCTGCCCGTGCTCAAGCGCTTTCGCATGCTGTACCCCGGTGTTCATCTGCGAATAAGCAATCACTCGACCCCGCAGGCTATCGCCGCACTCAAGGACGGCACAGCCGATATCGCCGTAGTAACGTCTCCGACGGAGCGGTTCGCCTCGCTGCGCGAAACGATAATACAGCCGGTACACGAGGTCGCTGTCTGCCCGCTGTCCTTTAAGGATCTGATCGGACGAAAGGTCTCGCTCGCCGAGCTGAGCAATTACCCGCTTATCTCACTCGGTTCGGATACAAAATCCTTTGAGTTTTATTCCGCTTTTTTCACCGGCTACGGGCTGAATTATCATCCGGATATCGAGGCATTCACTGCAGATCAGATACTGCCGATGGTCGCCGCCGATCTCGGAATCGGTTTTGTTCCGCAGGAATTTATCAAGGAATGGGAGAACGTCCATATCCTCGACCTCGAAGAAAAGATACCGGAGCGGAATATCGTGCTCATAAAGCGTAAGGAGCAGCCGCTCAGCATGGCTGCGCGCGAGCTCGAGAAAATGATACTGTCGCATTGAGCGATTAAGCACAAAAGCACCGCAGCGTGGCTGCGGTGCTTTTTGGCTTTCATATCATTCAGGTCTCAAATACCGAGCCCCAAGCTCGGCGTGCAAAGGGAGCGGTCGCCGACCCGCACGACTCACTCTGCCATTGCGTAAAACTTTTCTATCTGCTCGGCGTTTCCGAAATTCTCCCTCGACAATCTCTCCGACAGCGAATTTCGCAGTGCCTCGTCACGCACGAGCCTGCCGAGACCCTCATAGATCCCGTCAGCCGAGATATCGGCAATAACGCCGTACTCTCCGCCGCAGAGCTGCTCGGAAGCCGAAACATAGTTCGTCACCATTATCGGCTTGCACATCATCTTAGCCTCCTCGACCGTGATCGGCTTTCCCTCATATCGCGAGGTAAGCGCAAAAATATCACAGTCGCGCAGATATGTATAGGGATTATCTGTCGTGCCGAGCAGAACGATGCGGTCTGCTATGCCGAGCTCACGGGCACGGTTCATCAGCGCATCGACCTCAGCCTGCTCTCCGCCGCCGAGAAAGTACCACTTCATCTCAACACCGTCCGAGATAAGCCGTGCGAGCGCCTCTATCGCCATATCCTGTCCCTTTTGGTCGCAGATACGTGCGGTAGTAAGTACACGCAATCCGGTATAACCGTCGGTAAAGGTATCGCCGTGCTCCGCCATACCGCGAACGGCGGCAGGATCGTTTATGTTGTCTATCTCGACGCAGCGGTCGGCGACCTGCGGCAGATGCGAGCAGAGCGCCTCGTTTACCCTCTCCGAGACGGTAACTATACCGTCGCACTGCAAGAAATAGTGCAGATAGAGCTTGTCGTCGCGCGGAGGGTTGCCGTAGTCGAAATGCAGCCACGCTATCTTCTTTTTTGCCTTTACCTTGTCGCACATATAGAACATGGTTCGGTCGCCCCAGTATGCCGCGCAGACATCGTACTCCTCATCGAGCTGAGGCATGTACCGCATCATGCTGCACCACAGCTCGGTAGCAGGTCCTGAGCGTTTCTCCTTGCTTCCCGCCGCGAGTATACGCACCACGTACGGCAGCATACGAAGCAGTGCGAGCGGATGGTGACGAACGATGCAGTGCATAATGGTGCCGACGGCGTTTGCCCCGGAAAGCTTAAACATGTCGGCATAGCGCTCATCTATCGTAATAACTCTGATCTGCGGCGGGATCTTGTCTATGAGCTTACCCTCTCGCCGCGCGAGCAGCAGGGTCACGTCATAGCGATCATAGTCTATTGTGTTCGCGAATGCGAGAAAGGACTTTTCCGTTCCCGCGCAATTCATGATTAATCCGACAATAAGGAGCTTTATCTTGCTGCTGTGTTCCATTAACTACCGTCCTTTGGGATAAAAATTTTTTTTGCACGCCCACCTTTGAAAAGTCGAGGGCATGGAAGCCCTGAATAGCATTGTAAACAGCGCTGTCCTCGGCGAGTGTATAATCTCCGCCGGCATAATCCGCAAAGCCGACAGAGTCTACGGTCATATCGACATTGTCGCGGATATCCGCGAGGCGGTATATATTATTGAAAATTTCCGTCGAACGCGCGACCTTATCCGAAGCAAAAACATTGTTTCTTATCCGGCTGTCGCCGTATGCGTGCGGAGTATAGTTGTCATTGAGATCAATAACATTCGTCGTCTTAATGACGCGGAGCGCCGGAGCGACCACCGACCACAGCTCCGTCCCGTAGCCGGAGAGCTTCGGGTTGAGCAGCGGGAGCTTCCAGTTGTAGCCTATCGAGCTCGGCACCGCCCACTCAACGGGGAATTCGGCGATCTGCGTGTAGCCTGCATTCGGTCCGGTGCCGGGATAGTAGCCGCACTGGTCGAAATGGATACTCGTATCGACAAAAATATTGTCGAGCACCTTAATATCTCTGCCGCCGCAATATACGCCGTAGCCGTCTATGTTGATGAAGATATTCGAGTAGATATTGCGCATTCCGCCGCCCGCATCAGAATAGATGCCGTGCGGGTTCATGTATACCGAGTCGTAGCAGACGATATCCTTGAACACGTTATAGCGGTACACCGTGCCGTTTCCGACCCAGCCGCCGACATATATAGAGCCTGCGTCGCCCGATTCGTAGCACACGTCGTGAATATAGTTGTACTCATAGACATAGCCGCGCGCGTCCTCGGTGAGGGTGGTATGCGGTGCATGATAAAACTCGTTGTGTGCGATATAGAAAGCATTGCCGTCGATCTGCAGAGCGCCGTTATATACTCTTCCGATATCGCCGAAATCGTGGAAGCGATTGTTCGTCACCGTCGAGTTTGACGGTGCAAGCGATATCTTGTCGCCGCCGCGAAGATTGAGTGCGGTATATCCGATATGCTCAAGCTCGCTGCCGTCGAGCAGGAAGTCGCAGCCGTTCGTATCTATTCCGCATTTTCCGCAGTCGCGGACAATGCAGTTCAGCATACGGTTGCCGTCGCCGACCAGATGGATACCGTCATCATAGCCGCCCTCGATGGTAATGCCGTCAAAGGTCACGCCGTCTGCCTTAACATCAACGACGGTCTCGCGGCATGCACCGACGGTGATACGGATATCACGCCAGTTGTCGGGCGCGTAGAAATAGAGCAGACCGGTATCTGCGTCGATGTAGTACTCACCGACCTTGTCAAGCTCCTCGGGAACATTCAGATAATAATATCTTCCTCCGAGACCGCTCTCGGCGGTGAGCGTATTCGATGGCAGCGAGACCATTCCGCTCTCCGCGTCGTAGGCTATTATCTGCACGGGATACGTCTGCTGCCAGTCAATCGAGAACGAGCCTGCGGCATACGCGCCCTCTATGCTCGCCCACTTTGCAATGCGTCCGCGCTTGTCATAGAAGCGTGAACTGCCGAGATCGGCAGGCACCTCGGGATCGCCCTCCTTCGCTCGCGAATGGAAGGCATAGATATACGCGCCCTTATCGCCGTAATCGGGGTAGCGGGCAATGCGCGCACGGTCGCCGCCGAAATAGAGCGCAAGCCCCGGATCCTTATCGGTAAATACGGCATTGTCATATGCTATGCCGAGCTTTGCAAGGTCGGCGACGATTATCTTCTCGCCCACGCCCTCTGCGGTTATGCGGCTCGACATAGCGTCGGAGTCGGTCATCGAACGAAAATCGGACTCACCGAGCACAATACCGCCCTCGATAACGACCTCTCCGCCGTCCGCCTTGTATGTGACCCCGCCGTCCTCGGCACCGAGACTGAGCGTCTCGGTCTGCGGATAAACGCCTGCGGAAATGTACACCGTAGCCTCACCGTCGCCGCCCCCGCGCTTTGCGCGTACGGCATCACGTGCTGCGGCTATCGTGGCAAGCGGCGCTTCCTTTGTTCCCGCCGCCTTGTCGTCGCCGCCCGGCGAGACCCAGATCTCGACCGCTGCGTTCTCTGCGTCATTCGTTGCAAACACTGCGCACGGCAGGGCGAGCATTATCGCCGCCATCGCCGCCGCTGTAAATCTTGCAGCTGCTCTGATACTCTTCATCTTGCACCTCGCATATGTATAAATTATCCGACATAACCGTCGGAAAAGGTACACTACCGGCTCCGCGGGACAAAACCGTCCCGACCGGAGCATGCCTGCGGCGCTCCGCAGACGGGGTTGAAGATATTATTTAAACGGTCGCGCGGACATTCACCGTCCGCCGCGCCGTAATACGTTACAATGTCCTTTGTATTATAACCTATTTCATCCGCCGTTGTCAAGAACAATCCTTGTCGAATTGTTCCGAATTTTGAATTGCGATTGGAAATTCAAATTAAACGACGCAGAGAGTATACCGCCCGCGCAAGAACAGGCGGATGCAAGCCAAAGGGAGGATAGGACATTGAAATAAAAAGCGCTGCAAAATCAACAGCATGAAACGGATAATACATACTAAGTCCGGTGTTCGGGTCTCTGCTGCGCATATCACCGATCAGCTTCAGCTCTTGCTCGGCGTGCTGATTCGGATGATGATGCGGTCTGCGCGATTTCTCACGCAGTGAATCAATTGTGCCGTCGTACCTCCGCAGCCACCGATAGATATACTGTCGATTCGTTTTGTACTTGATCGCCGCCTTTGCTGCTCCGTATTTCTGCGAATATTTCAAAAGGGATTGACAAAACCTCATATCCCCGTCTTACACTGTTCATAGCAATTGAGAGCCTCCTTGTTGCGCTTTGGTGTGGTAACTTAACTTTAACACATTTGACTCTCAATTGCTACTCTTTTTTTCTTGCTGTAACACTTCTATTGTAATCATACATTTCAGGAATAGCGGATGCCATTTTCCGCCAAATGCTTTGAATATGCAAAAAGCGGAGCCGAAGCCCCGCTATTTCGGATATAAATCAGTTCAGCATTTACTATGTTGATTACCCTTGCTTTAATGCTGTTCATCTGTTGAAACCATTCTGCTTGATTCTCTGCCTTGAATTCTTCGGTAATACCTTTAAGTTCGGCATACTGTTTTATCAATAACTCAAACATTTCCTGCGCGTCTCGGCCGAGATCGGTCAGATACTGCTCAAGCGTGCCGTTTAACCGCATTTTCATAAGTGGACATATCAAGATTGTTTATTCGCTTCTGCTCTAAAAAGTTATTGCTTCTGGATTTGTTGTAACACTTTGTTCCTGTGTAAGTGGCATTTTTAATCGCTCTCATAATATTTGAAACGCTCCACTTTATAAGTCCAGAAGCTGTTTTCCTTTTTCGCTCCGTCAAAATCTTTGCGATTTTCATCGAGCCATAACCTTGCAGATACAAATCATATATCATTCTGACCGTTTCTGCCTGTTCCTCATTGATAACATAAGGACTTTGTCTAAATCATCTGACAAAGTTTTCCCGTCAATACTTGACCCT
>ENA-UONT01000434-UONT01000434.1-human-gut-metagenome-genome-assembly--contig:-CS20-NODE-434-length-50461-cov-18.316649_pt1 | contig 50461 bp, 39 predicted proteins | sample MGYA00242459_ERZ724006 | MGnify/ENA metagenome assembly ERZ724006 | reverse complement strand
CGCTGGTCATCGCGTTCCTGTGCCTGCAGAAGTACTGGCAGTCCGGCCTCTCCGCAGGCGCCGTCAAGGAATGAATTTGTTAGGATAGTTGACGAAAAACAAAGGAGTGGATATGACTCAACGTAGATCCTATCGTTGGCCGCAGCCGTTGGCTGGGCAGCAAGCCCGCATCTGGTACGGCGGGGACTACAATCCCGACCAGTGGCCGGAAGAGGTGTGGGACGATGACGTTCGTCTGATGAAGAAGGCTGGCGTGAACCTCGTGTCCGTGGGCATCTTCTCGTGGGCGAAGATCGAGACGAGCGAGGGCGTGTACGATTTCGACTGGCTCGACCGCATCATCAACAAGCTGGGCGAGGCCGGTATCGCAGTGGACTTGGCGTCCGCCACCGCGTCGCCGCCGATGTGGCTCACCCAGGCGCATCCCGAGGTGCTGTGGAAGGACTACCGCGGCGACGTGTGCCAGCCGGGCGCCCGCCAGCATTGGAGGCCGACCAGTCCGGTGTTCCGCGAGTACGCGCTGAAGCTGTGCCGTGCGATGGCCGAGCATTACAAGGGCAACCCGTACGTGGTCGCATGGCATGTGAGCAACGAGTACGGCTGCCACAACCGCTTCGACTATTCCGAGGACGCCGAACGCGCGTTCCGGAAATGGTGCGAGGAACGCTACGGCACCATCGACGCGGTGAACGACGCGTGGGGCACGGCGTTCTGGGCGCAGCGCATGAACGACTTCACGGAAATCGTGCCGCCGCGTTTCATCGGCGACGGCAACTTCATGAACCCGGGCAAGCTGCTTGACTTCAAGCGTTTCAGCTCCGACGCGCTGAAGGCGTTCTACGTCGCCGAGCGCGACGCGCTTGCCGAGATCACTCCGGACCTGCCGTTGACCACGAACTTCATGGTGTCCGCCGCCGGTTCGGTACTGGACTACGATGATTGGGGCCGTGAGGTCGATTTCGTGTCGAACGACCATTACTTCATTCCGGGCGAGGCCCATCTGGACGAGCTTGCGTTCTCCGCGAGCCTGGTCGACGGCATCGCGCGCAAGGATCCGTGGTTCCTGATGGAGCATTCCACGTCGGCGGTGAACTGGCGTCCGGTCAACTACCGCAAGGAGCCGGGCCAGCTGGTGCGCGACTCCCTGGCGCATGTGGCCATGGGCGCGGACGCGGTGTGCTACTTCCAATGGCGCCAGTCCAAGGCCGGCGCGGAGAAGTTCCATTCCGCGATGGTGCCCCACGCCGGTGAGGACTCGGCCGTGTTCCGTGACGTGTGTGAGTTGGGCGCGGATCTGAACACGCTGGCCGACAACGGACTGCTTGGCACGAAGCTGGCGAAGTCCAAGGTCGCCGTGGTGTTCGACTACGAGTCCGAGTGGGCCAGCGAGCACACCGCCACGCCGACCCAGAAGGTCCACCACGTGGACGAGCCACTGCAATGGTTCCGCGCGTTGGCCGACCATGGCGTGACCGCCGACGTGGTGCCGGTGCGCGGCGCTTGGGATGACTATGAGATGGTCGTATTGCCGAGCGTGTACCTGCTTTCCGAGGAAACGACCCGCAGGGTGCGTGATTACGTTGTGGGTGGCGGCCGCCTGGTCGTGACCTACTACACGGGCATTTCGGATGAGAAGGACCACGTGTGGCTCGGCGGCTATCCGGGATCGATCCGTGACGTGGTCGGCGTGCGTGTGGAGGAATTCATGCCCATGGGCGACGATTTCCCAGGCGTGCCGGATTGTCTCGGTCTGTCGAACGGCGCGGTCGCGCACGATATCGCCGACGTGATCGGTTCGGTCGACGGGACGGCCACCGTGCTGGAAACGTTCAAGGACGATCCGTGGACCGGCATGGACGGCGCTCCGGCGATCGTCGCGCACACATTCGGCGAAGGCCGTAGCGTGTACGTGGGCGCGCGCCTCGGGCGGGACGGCATCGCGTTGAGCCTGCCGGAAATCCTTGATTCGCTCGGCATGGCCGAAGCGGGCGGAAACGACGGCCGAGTGCTGCGCGTCGAACGTGAGGGCGCGGACGGTTCGAGGTTCGTGTTCTCGTTCAACCGCACGCATGAGACGGTCCGGGTTCCGGTGGAAGGCGAAGTCGTGGTCTCCTCGTTCGCTGAAGTGAGTGGCGAAACCATTTCGATCAAACCAAACGGCGTGATCGTCACTAAGCAGTAAGCGGACAGCAAGCAAATAATCGCAACATTATGGGTGTCGGCAGGTTGATGATTGTCAATCTGCCGACACCCATTTAATTTATATTCGAATAAAAACTAGGCGTGGAATTCCACTGCAGCCCAACTGATTGCTGGCAAAGTGCAGTGAACTGATCCATTGTCGATTGTTGCATGAAGCTCTTGGGGTGTCACTGCGGTTGGGTCGTCTGCGGAATTACGCTGATATGGATTGTCGTCATGCAGAATAATGGCCTTGTCTATATGGAAGTCGGATATGTCGAAATACGGCAGTTGAGACAGAGAAGCTGTAACCTTATGTGCGTCGGATGCGTCGCGATTCACCATAAGCAGAAGACCGGAATGATTCGTTTCGTCCCAAGTGATTACTGAATCAAGGGCATTGACCAAGCCGAAAGATTCAGTCTCTACGTTGGGAGAGTCGATGACTGGACTGTAGGCAATGCCATGGGCGTGTTGTGCGGCTTCGGCAAACGGATAGAAGACAGTTTGACGCCATGCGGGACCGTTCTTTTCGGCCATGATTGGCGCAATTACATTGACCAATTGCGCGCGCGAGGCAGAACGCACTCGGTCGCAGTGCTTAAGCAGAGTGATCATCAGCGACCCTTCTACCACTGCATCGGCTGCATTGTAGATATCTTCGAGCAGACGCGGTGCTTTCGGCCATGACTCATGATGAAGATCCTTGCCTGATTGGGCTTTCCATTCAGCTTCCTGCTGATTCCAGACGTCGGAATACCAGACGCCCCACTCATCAAATGACAGTGCTATATCATGATCGCCTGTGTGGGCATTTTTGGCTTCGTCTGCACATGCCGCCACGGTGGAGATGAACGTTTGCATGTCTTGTGAACTTGCCAGATAATCTTGCAACGATTTTGCTCCACGTTCGTAGTAGTAGGCATGGCAGGAGACGAAATCGAGATTGTCGTATGCTTTGGTAAGCACGCTGCGTTCCCAGGATCCAAACGTTGGCATATGGGCGCTGGAGGAGCCGCAGGCCACGAGTTCCAAGCCTGATTCCGCGAGTTTCATGGCGTGTGCGACTCGGTCCACGGCTGCGGCATACTCGTCAGGGCTCATATGTCCCACCTGCCAAGGGCCATCCATTTCATTGCCGATGCACCACATTTTGATGTCCATTGGTTCGGTGATTCCGTTACGTACGCGGCGATCGGCAAGCTCGGTGCCGGGCGCTCCGTTGACGTATTCCAACTCTTCCAGTGCGGCCTTCAATCCTCGGGTGCCCATATTGACGGCAAGCATGATTTCGGTACCGGTCTTCTTGCTCCATCGGTAGAAATCGTCGATACCGACTTCATTGGTTTCGGTGCTGTGCCATGCGAGATCTCGTCGTATTGGGCGTTGACCCCGTGGCCCTGTGCCATCCTCCCAATTGTAGGCAGAGACGAAATTGCCGCCGGGGTAACGCACGCAGGTCACACCAAGTTCTTTGACTAGATTGATGACGTCTTGGCGGAATCCGTTTTCGTCGGCTGTGGGGTGACTTGGCTCATAAATGCCTCCGTAGACACAACGTCCAAGATGTTCTACAAATGATCCGAAAATGCGGGGTGGTATATCGGCAATTGCGCTGTTTTTTTGCACTGTGATTGTGCTGGTTCCGGAAGTCATGCCGTTCCTTTCGATGAGTGGTCTGATGAAATGTCCGCGTTGCGCGAGCTTCGACGGATATGCATCGTCTAGTATGCAATCATATCGTGTTTGCGTAGCTAAACAAAATATGCTAGGTAACTAAAGAAATACTGGAAAATCAACGATTTGCCTATTTGTTTGCGTAAACATAACTTTTGTGTTATCCTCATGATTGTCGGAAGGGTCAATGAATGATTCATAGCCGATAATGTTGGTCGATGTAGGAGGTCGGCCATATTTAAAGGAAGGAAGAACGATGAAGTTCACTGCATCCAAGAAAATAATCGCTCTGGTTGCTGCTGCTGCGATGCTGACTGGTGTCGCAGCCTGCGGGAGTTCCTCGAATTCGAGTTCTTCGGGGGTGACAGAGGGTGGTAAGACTGAAATTACGGTATGGTCTTGGGATTCCACTTTGCCGCGTACCGTGAAGGATTTTGAAAAGGCCAATCCGGACATCACTGTTAAGGTGACCAATGCCGGCACGAACAGCACCGAATACACGGCTTTGAACAATGCGCTTTCTGCAGGTAAAGGTGCGCCAGATTTGGTGCAGATTGAGTATTATGCACTTCCCGAATATCAGGTTCGTGGAGAGATTGAAGACCTGAGTCAGTTTGGTGCGGACAAGTTCTCGGATTTCTATACGCCGGGCACGTGGGCTTCTGTGAAACTTAATGGCGGTGTGTATGCACTGCCGATGGATTCCGGACCGATGGCATGGTTCTATAACAAGGATGTGTTTGATAAGGCCGGGGTTGATCCGACTCGGGTGAGGCGTGGGATGAGTTCTACGATGCTGCCAAGAAGGTTCGCGCAACAGGGTCCTACATTACGTCCGATTCTGGTGATGCTGGCTTCTTCGATTCCATGACATGGCTGGCGGGTGCGACGCCGTTCTCCACTGGTTCCGATGGACAGTCCGTCACCATCAACCTCAGCAATGATTCCAAGGTCAAGACTTTTGTTGATTTCTGGCAGAAGATGATTGCTGATGATCTTATTGATACCAAGACCGCAGGCTGGAGTGATGATTGGAACAAGAGTTTGAATGACGGCTCTATCGCTTCGCTGCTGACCGGTGCTTGGATGCCGTACAACTTGCTTTCCGGTGCTCCTGACGGTGAGGGGAAGTGGCGTGTTGCTCAGATGCCGACTCCGGATGGATCTGAAACCAATTCCGAGAACGGTGGTTCTTCGCTTGCGATGGTCAAGACGGATGACAAGGCCAAGGCCGAAGCTGCATACAAGTTCGCTGAATATGCGTGCCACAATGCCGAAGGCATCAAGACTCGCGTCGATGGCGGCGCATTCCCTGCCGATAACGACACTCTCGCTTCTGATGACTTCCTGAACATGACCTCTCTGACTGATTCCGATGGCAATGCGCACGAATACTTCGGTGGTCAGAAGTTCAATGAGGAGCTCGCCAAGGCTGCGGCCAATGTTTCGACTGGCTACAAGTTCCTGCCGTTCGAGGTTTATGCGCGTGGCGTATATAGCGATGATGCCGGTGGTGCATATACCGACAAGTCTGTCACCCTTGCTGAAGGTGTTCAGGCTTGGGAAAAGAATATCAAGGATTATGCATCTCAGCAGGGCTACACCGTGAAGTAGCTGCATGATTCCATAGTGGAATCGGTAAATATGAGCGTCTGTGGATTGAGGGATTGTCAATCGGCGGACGCTTTTTTGAGCTATCAGTGGATTGCGTAGCTGAATCGAAGAGATTGGAGGATTGTACGCTGGCTTTCGGGTGACTGACGTACACTCAAATGCGTATGCCTGTACGCACGTTCTCGTGTGGGAACACCAAATGGGAGGAATCGGCTTGAAACTGGTGAAACGAATCATCGCCATCTGCTGTGCGGCCATTATGGCAGTCAGCGCGGCCGCTTGCGGAGCCAACGTCGATTCCCGCACCGAAATCACCGTGTGGTCGTGGGAGCCGAGCATGAAGCAAGTCATCGCCGGTTTCGAAAAGGAAAATCCCGACATCCACGTTATTTGGAAGAACACAAGCGGCTATGACAATCTCAACAACGCCATTCAAGACGGCTACGGCATTCCCGACGTGGTGCAATTGGAATACTATGCATTGCGCCAGTACGCGGTAAGCAGCCAGCTGATGGCAATCACCGGGCGCACGAAAGACTACGGCGATTTCTACACGCCCGGCACATGGGCTTCGGTGCAGCTGAACGGCCGCGTGTACGGCCTGCCCATGGATTCCGGCCCAATGGCGTTCTTCTACAACAAAAGCGTGTTCGACCAGGTCGGCGTTGACGCGTCCAAAATTCGCACGTGGGACGACTATTACGAGGCTGCCAAAAAGCTCAAGGAGATCGGCGTGTACATCGCGGCCGATTCTGGAGACGCCAGCTTCTACGACACGATGATCTGGCTTGCCGGAGGACGCCCCTTCTCCACCTCCAACGACGGCAAAAACGTGACCATCAACCTCACCGGCGATGAGGGTACGAGAACCTTCACCGAATTCTGGCAGAAAATGATCAACGAAGGATTGGTGGACACGAGTCTGACCGCATGGTCCGATGGATGGAAGGAAGCCGTAGGAGAGGGGAAGATCGCCTCCATGTTCTCCGGCGCATGGTTGCCGTCGCTACTTATGTCGAACCTTCCTGGAACTGCGGGATTATGGCGTGTGGCACAGATGCCGACACCAGATGGCAGCGCCACCACGTCGGAAAACGGCGGATCCGCGCTGGCCGTGCTACAACGCTCTCGCAAACCCGAAGCGTCATATCGTTTCATTGAATACGCATGCCATAAAGCGGAAGGCATCAAAGCCCGCGTGGATGGCGGCGCATTCCCCGCCGACAACAACACGTTGTCTGATCCGGAATTCCTGCACAAAACCACCGTGACCGACGAGCGTGGCATTGAAATACCGTATTTCGGCGGTCAGGAATATAATCGCGTGCTTTCCGAAGCTGCGGAAAACGTTTCGACCGGCTACCAGTATCTGCCATTCGAAGTGTATGCGCGAAGTGACTTCCGCTCCACCGTGGGCAAAGCCTACAAATGGTCGAGTCTCTTGTGCAAGGAGCAGGACCGGTTGAACATCATCGCGGCCGGCGGCAAAGTGTCCGACAAATCCGCCATCGGTGACGCGTTGAAGGAAACCGATTCCGCAGATCGACTTACATTGAAAAGCGGCATCGCGCTTTGGCAGAAGGATCTGAAGGAATATGGAACCAATCAGGGCTTTACTATTCAATAAATATTAATTATTTGCAAAAATACAAAAATAATGATGGCTGTCTTGTGTTCGATTGAAAGCAAGACAGCCATACATTATTATGTAATGAGATTACATATATCTAAATATAAGATTTTCTATCGTACGTTACGCTCGTAAATATGCAGCATGCCTTTGAAAATCAGATCCGGATCGTAAATATCGATCATATCGGTATCATCGGCGAATACTCGGCTTAAACCACCCGTCGCAACCACGCGGAATTCTTCGTCGATTTCGCGATGGAATTGTGTGATTGTACGTTCGATGCCTCCGAGGAAGTTGTAGTACAAGCCGGCCTGCATGGCTGGTTTGGTGCTTTTCGCCAGAATTGATGCGGGGCGGGTGATTTCCACTTCCGGCAACTGGGCCGTGGCCTCCCACAAGGCGGTCGCTCCCGTGCGAATGCCGGTGGTGATCAGTCCGCAAATCACTGAAGCGTCGGCTGTTACGTAATTGAATGTGGTGGCCGTGCCGAAATCCGCCACCAGAATCGGACCGCCATACTCGTAGTAGGCTCCAGCACAGTCGGCGATGCAGTCGGCACCCATGTTCTGCGGATTGTCCATACGAATGTTAATGCCGGTTTTGACGCCCGGTCCAATGATCATCGGATCGATATTGAGGAATTTCACAATGCTGGCGCGGAACGAATGCATGACCTTCGGCACCACCGATGAGATGATCACATCGTCCACATCGCCCGGTGTGTAGCCACTCAACTGCAGGAATTGCGTGATCATCAGGCCATATTCGTCTGACGTGTGGTTCGATTTCGTGGTGATGCGGTATGTGCCGGCGATGTGTCCGTCATCGAGGAAGCCGATTACCACATTGGTGTTGCCGATGTCGACTGCGACCAGAAGCATATCGAATTCTCCTTACGATTACTGTATTGACGCTATTGCTTGCGATTGTGGTTGATATTTACGGATATTCACGATTTGGGCGGAATTGTGTTGTCGGTGTTGCGCAATGCCGACAATTCGGTGAGTATGCGTTCCGCCAATTCCTGCTTGCCCATCTTGTTCCAATGTTCGATGATTGGCTCATCAGGGGTTGCGCCGGGCTTCAATACCGTCACCACATTCGTGTCCACCGCGAAACCGGCACCGGGGGTATTGAGATTGTTGGCCACCAGCATGGAACAATGCTTCGACGCGAGTTTTTTCGCCGCATTCGCTTCCAAATCCTGCGTTTCCATGGCGAAACCGCACAAGGTCTGGTCAGCTGTTTTATGCTCGCCCGCCCACGCGAGAATATCGGGATTCGATGTGAGATGCAGGTCGATATTGACGCGCCCGTTCTTTTTGATTTTCTCTTGAGCCTGCTCGACGGGTCGGAAATCGCCGACTGCGGCCGCCATAATCGTCAGATCGGCTTGCGCGAACCGTTCCCGTACTGCGTCGAACATGTTCCGCGCGGTGGTGACGTGAATCACATCAACGCCATGTGGTGCGCTCAATGACACAGGGCCCGACACGAGCGTCACATCCGCACCCATATCGCGTGCCTGTTCGGCAATCGCATAGCCCATTTTTCCGGTGGAATGGTTGGTGAGGTAGCGTACGGGGTCGAGCGGTTCCTGCGTGGGGCCGGCGGTAATGAGCACATGTAATCCGCGTAATGGCAACGTTTCAGCAGGTTGGTTCGCACGCAGCAAATCGGCCACGGCCGCTTCGATCGCGGCAGGCTCCTCCATGCGCCCTTTGCCGACATCCTGGCAGGCGAGCATGCCGGAACCCGGTTCCACAATGGTCCACCCGAGTTCACGGCAGATATTGAGATTGCGCTGCGTCACAGCATTCTCATACATGCGCACATTCATGGCAGGGCATAGGATTTTCGGCCCCTCGCTATAGGCAAGCACGGTGCTCGTCAGTTGGTCGTCGGCGATACCGCATGCGATTTTTGCGATGATATCCGCGCTTGCGGGGGCGATGACAAGCATGTCCGCCCATTTCGCATCATCCACATGATTGATATGCAACGGATTGGAAGGAGTGTAGGCAACATCACAATCGTTGCGTTGTGCGGCGAACATGGATGTGCGTGTTTGCGTGTGCGTAAGCGAGCTGAACGTCAGCGGAGTGACAAACTCCTGTGCGGCTGCGGTCATCACCACGCGAACCTCATGCCCCTGCTTGCTCCAGTCGGAGGCGAGATGGCAGGCCTTGAAAGCGGCGATACTGCCGGTTACGCCAAGAAGAATATGAGCCATAGCCGTGTTGTCCTTCCGCTGACCCTGGCAAGACTGATGAAAACTGCGTCAAGTATATATCGAACCGGCTGAAGCATACGGTATTTCTGTTGGGAGAATCAGCCATTGAAGTATCCGTGGGCATAGCGGATTGTAAAATCAGACTTCGGTGATCGACCTGTACAGGCGGTCAACCAGAGCAAACCCATAATCAAACAGGAGCAGTCATGTCGCAATCTTCAGGTGCGCACGGCGAAGCCGGCGCAACCGAACAGAAGAACGAATCGAAGGGACAGCCGCACAACACGGCCAGCACCGACACCACGTTGAACGCGCGGGCCAAATCACCAAAAACGCAAGGCCCGAAGAAGTGGGCCTATGTGCTTGTCGCCGTCATTGCGGTCGTTGCCATCATCATTGGTGTTACCGCTTTCCGAAACCACAGTGAATCCAAAAACGCGAACGGAACATCGGCCAAAGCCGACACCGTTACTGTGGGTCTGAAACTTTCCCCGGTCAGCCTTGACATTCGTCAACAGTCCGGAGCCGCGCTCGAACAGATCCTCGACGGCAACGTCTACGAGGGACTGGTGTCGCGCGATTCGAACAATAAGGTCCAGCCAAGCATCGCCAAATCCTGGGATATTTCCAAGGACGGTAAGACCTATACGTTCCATCTCAATGACAAGATGAACTTCTCCAACGGCCACAAGCTTGATTCGGCCGACGTGGTGTGGTCTATCAGCCAGCTCATCGAGAAGCAGTATCTGGATTCCGACGCCATCGAAAGCGTCAGCAAGGTCGAGGCGGTCGACGCCGACACCGTGAAGATGACCCTTTCCGAACCGGATTCGAACCTGCTGTGGAACCTCACCGGACGTCCGGGACTGGTGTTCGACAAGGACGCCAAGTACGACGCGAAGACCCAGGCCGTTGGTTCCGGACCGTACACCGTCGAATCCTTCGACCCGGGCAACAAGATCGTGCTCAAGGCCAATGCGAAGTACTGGGGCACCGCGCACAAGGCACAGACTAACAAGGTGGTCGTCCGCTTCTTCTCCGACGACAACGCCGCAGTTAACGCGCTCAAGAGCGGTGACGTGGATGTGCTCTCGCCGGTGAACGCCACGCTCGCCAAGGGGCTCGACAAGTCGAAGTATCAGGTCTCCGCGGCATCCGGAAGCGACAAGTTCGTGCTCGCCTTCAACTACACCAATCCGAAGCTGGAAGACAAGCGCGTGCGCCAGGCGATCCGCTACGCCATCGACCACAAGGAGATCATCGCGTCCCGCGGTAACGTCGACCAGACGCTCGGCGGTCCAATCCCATCCGTCGATCCTGGCTACGAGGACCTGACCGGCCTGTACCCGTACAATCCATCCAAGGCCAAGAAATTGCTGGGCGAAGCCGGATACTCCGTCGACAAGCCGCTGAAGCTCACCCTCACCTATGCCAACACGTATGGTCCCGAACTTGGCAACCAGCTTAAGAGCCAGCTTGCCAAGGTCGGCATCAACCTGAACATCAATTATGTGGAATTCTCCACTTGGCTGCAGGACGTGCACGCCAATGGCGACTATGAGCTTTCCTTGGTGGACCACGCGGAAAGCCACGATTTCTATTCTTGGACGAACCCGGAATACTACTTCCACTACAACAGCAAGAAGGTCCAGGAACTGTACGCCAAGTCGCTGGCCTCCACCGATTCCGCGACCAGCGAGAAGTACCTCAAGCAGGCGGCGCGTATCGTCAGCGAGGACGCTCCTGCGGATTGGCTGTTCGGATACCGTGTGACGGTCGCCCGTGACAAGAATCTTCACGGTTTCCCGGGCAAGCTTACGCAGATCCTGCTGCCGCTATGGCAGGTCTACAAGACCAAGTAAGTTACCGGTAATGAAATTCATCATCCAACGGCTGGGGCTGTTCATCGCGGCTCTGGCCGGTCTTTCTCTTTTGGTGTTTCTCGCACTGCGCATCCTTCCCGGCGACGTCGCCGCGGTGATTGCGGGAACGAAGGCGACACCCGAACGCATCGCCGCGTTGCGCTCGCAGCTCGGACTTGACCGTTCTTATCCGGCGCAATACGCGGATTGGATACTTGATCTGCTGCACGGCGATTTCGGAACATCCGTGATCAGTGGACGTTCCGTCGCATCCCAAGTGACGGAACGTGTCGGTATCACCTTTCCTCTAATCGTTATGAGCCTGGCTATCGCACTGGTCATAGGGCTTCCGCTGGGATGCGCTGCCGTGCTGACCCGCAATCCGCATCTGCGTGGTTTGTTCCATGTGATCGCCATCGTCGCGGGCGCCATCCCCGCGTTGTGGGGCGGACTGCTGCTGATTCTGCTGTTCGCTCGCGGCAGCGGATTGTTTGGATTGTTCCCATCCCAAGGTTTCCCTGATGAGGGATGGTCGGATCCGTCATCCGCATTGTCTTCTCTTGTATTGCCGTCAGTTGCTACCGGTATCACTGCGGGGGCGTCGGTAATGCGGTACACGCGTGCGGCGGTCGGCGACATGGCCTCGTCGCAGGCGGTCGATATGGCAATGGCATGCGGCATGACCCGCAAGCAGGCGATATTGAAGGTCGCCTTGCGTCTTGCCACGCCGCAGCTCGTATCGGTGATCGGCCTGACCTTCGCGCATATGGTCACCGGCGTGATGGTGGTGGAGAACCTGTTCGCGCTTCCCGGACTTGGTGCCATGCTCGTCACCGATGTGGGCAACCGCGACCTTACCTCCGTGCAAAGCGAGCTGTTCCTGCTTGCGGCGTTGTTCCTGTTGCTGGGGTTTGCGGTCGATTTGGCACACCGCGCGTTGGACCCACGTCTCAAAAGTGCGGGCGTCGGCTCGCAGGAGGTGTCCGCATGACCGATTCGAACAATCGAAGCACATCGCCCAAACCCGTGTCATGCGCGACGGTTCCGGACGGAGCCAAGCGCACGGCAGCAGGGTCGTCGGCAGCGAAGACGGTCATCGCATCCATCTGGCATACCGGCGGTGGCAAATACGCGATGATCGTCATCGGACTATGGGTCGCGGTATCGGCCATATCACTGTTCTGGACGCCGTACCGTCTCTTGGACACCGATGGCTACCATGTCTGGGCGTCACCATCCGGTTCCCATCCGCTGGGTACGGACGGTGTCGGTTCTGATGTGCTGAGTTGGCTGATGGCGGGATCTCGTACCAATCTGGCGATAGCGTTGCTCACTGTATGCGTCGCCGCTGCGGTTGGTCTGCTGCTCGTCGCAGCCATGGTGTCACGCAACAGTGCGTTTGCCTCCACATCGGTGGTCGTCGTGGACGCGCTGATCTCCCTGCCTACCGTACTGATCGCATTGATTCTCACAGTGCCGTTCGGAGCTTCGGCCGCGGTTATCGTCATCTCCTGCGGATTCGCATACGGCATGAATCTGGCAAGGATTCTGCGCCCAGCCGCCATGCTTGCGGCGCGCTCGCCATACGTTGAGGCGTCATTATGGGCCGGGGCCAGTCCGATTCGCGTGTTCTTTACGCATATCCTGCCGAACACCCTGCCTGTGCTCAGCGTGCAGCTTTCCATCAGCGCCGGCACCTCGCTGCTTGCGGAGGCGGGATTGACCTACCTTGGCGTGGGCGTCGGTTCGGGCGTTCCCAGTTGGGGGCACTCGCTGTCTACGTCGGTCAGATTCATCAGCATCTATCCTATGGCCGTGCTATGGCCGGGTCTGGTGGTCACTGTGGTCGTCATCGCGTTGAACCTTTTCGGAGATGCGCTGCGTGACGCCATCGACCCATTGACGAACTCGGCATTGAGGGACATCTCATGAGCGTGAATATTCGGAATCTCGATATCTCCATCAACGGCAATTCAATTGTGCATGACGTGCAGTTGACCATTGCGGACGGCGAACGCGTGGGGCTGATTGGCTCATCCGGCTCCGGCAAGTCGATGATCGCCAAAGCCATGATGGGAATCCTCCCCAGTATGGCGCAGGTAAGCGGCGACATCGACTTGGATGGCACACATGTCGTCGGCGCCACCGATGAGGTCATGGCCACCTTGCGCGGCCGCTCCGTGGGCATGGTGTTCCAGAACCCATCCGTCGCGTTGAATCCCGTGATGACAGTGGCCCAGCAGGTCGGATTGCCGCTGTACCTCCATTACGACTTGACGCTTGAAGAGCGGGCGGAGCGTGTCAAGACGATGCTGTCGAAAGTCGGTCTTGCCGAGGATGCGCTGCTCAAATATCCACATGAGCTGTCGGGCGGCCAGCAGCAGCGCGTCGGCATCGCCACGGCGTTGATCACCTCGCCGAGACTGATCATCGCAGACGAGCCGACTACTGCATTGGATTCGATCACACAGCGGCAGATCGTCGATCTGCTGACTTCGCTGGTCGACGATTCCGGCGCGTCCATGCTGTTCATCACCCATGATTTTTCGGTGCTGCGTCGCGCCACCACCCGATGCTACGTGCTATCCGAAGGGCATGTCGTGGAATCCGGCGCGACTTCCATGCTGCTGGAGTGTCCCACGACGCCCGAAGCCACAAATCTGGTCCGGGCCGCGCGCGAGCTTTCGCTCGATGTCGAAGGAGGACGATGATGGCCGAACCGACCATTCTGCTTGAAGGACGTGGCATCGACAAGTTCTTCGGCAAAGGCAGGCAACGCAGACAGGTGCTGTTCGGCGTGGATATCACGGTCTACGCGGGGGAGTGCCTTGCCGTGATCGGTGGCTCCGGATCGGGAAAGACCACGCTTACGCGTGTGTTACTCGGTTTGGAAGATGCCGATGCCGGCGACATACGCTATCGCGGTGAGGTTCTGCGCAAGCAGACCGTGAAATCGTTGCGTAGCCAGTCCGGACTGGTATTCCAGAATCCATTCGATTCGTTGGATCCGCGATGGCGTGTCGCAAAATCCGTCATGGAGCCGTTGCGGTTGCGCCACCACGACTGGTCCCCTGAACAGATTTCGGCGCATGTGGACGACGCTTTCCTCAGGGTGAGCCTCGATCCGACAGTATACCGGAACCGCTTTCCCATGGACCTATCCGGAGGGCAGGCACAACGTGCCGCGATCGCCCGCGCCATTGTCGACCATCCGACCGTGTTGCTTGCTGACGAGCCGATGAGCGCCATCGACGTTGCCGCACGCGTGCAGATTCTCGAATCGTTCAAGGCGATCCGTGCCGCCGAACCGGAGATGGCGCTCATCATGGTGTCTCATGATCTGGGTGTTGTCAAACACATAGCCGACCGCATCATGGTGGTTCATGACGGGCATGTCGTCGAAATTGGAACGGCCGCCCAAGTGTTGGAACGTCCGAAAAACGACTATACGAAACGGTTGGTTGACGCCGCTTCGATGTGATGGACTCCCGCAAAAACTAACCCATGTCCGCTATTCGGACATGGGTTAGTTTTTGCCGCTGGAAGATGTGCTATCGTGTGGTTCATGTTCAATTTCTCATGTTGTTGCTGTCGCTGACCAACCGCCCGAGGGGCGCGTGGTTCATCGAAGCATAACTTGAGACAGGGCATTCTTTCGGCATCCGCATTCTAGTGGGATGCCATTTCATCGCACAAGAATCATCCCATAGCCAGTGCCTTACGCGGTTGGCATTACGTGGCTACATATGCGGATGAACTGCGGTGAAAACACCATCGCAGGTCCCGTTTTCAAAATTGCAAGTGACAAACGCGAGCTTCTCGAAATCAAAAACAACGAAATCATCCATCGGAAGCCAATAAACAATCATTTGCAAGGAAACGCCATGGCCATCCACAATTCCCTTTCCGAACTCATCGGCAACACTCCGCTCGTCAAACTCAGCCACGTGACCGACGGCATCAAAGCCACCATCGCCGTCAAAGTCGAATATTTCAATCCGGGAGGCTCTTCCAAAGACCGCATCGCGGAACGTATCATTGACGCGGCCGAACGCAGCGGCGAACTCAAGCCGGGCGGCGTGATTGTGGAGCCGACCTCCGGCAATACCGGCGTCGGACTTGCCCTCGTGGCGCAGCAGCGCGGCTACCGCACCATTTTCACCTTGCCGGACAAGGTCTCCGAAGCCAAGCGCGCGGTACTCCGCGCATACGGTGCAGAAGTGGTCGTAACCCCTACCAATGCGGGTCCGGATGATCCGCGCTCCTACTATCAGGTGGCGGAACGCCTCGCCAAAGCAATTCCGGGAGGGTACCGCCCGAACCAGTATGACAATCCGAACGGGCCGGAAAGCCACTACCACACCACCGGTCCGGAAATCTGGGAAGCCAGCGATCATCAGGTCACGCATTTCGTGGCGGGCATTGGCACCGGCGGTACCATTTCCGGCACCGGCCGTTACCTGAAAGAAGCTTCCGACGGTAAGGTGCAGGTGGTCGGCGCCGATCCGGAAGGCTCCATCTACTCCAATCCGGACGACGTGCACCAGTACAGCATCGAAGGCGTCGGTGAGGATTTCTATCCGAAGGCCTTCGACCGTGAGCTTCCCGACGAAATCGTGCAGGTCAACGATGCCGAAGCGTTCGAAATGACCCGTCGTTTGGCTGCGGAGGAAGGCCTGCTGGTCGGAGGATCGTCCGGCATGGCCGTTATGGCAGCCCTCAAATACGCTCACGAGCATGATTTGGATGAAAACCAGCTGGTAGTGGCGTTGCTGCCCGATTCCGGCCGCAGCTATATGGAGAAGATCTTCAACGACGATTGGATGCGTGCCAACGGATTCGCCGACGTTGTGGAACGCACGTCCAAGCCAAGTCTTGCAGAGCGGTATCTGTAAACCGTCGATCAGCTGCTTCACGATCATGCCCATCATTCGTTCAACCCAAACCATTCGCTATTTTCAAGGAGTTCCCATCATGACCATCTCGACCAACACCGAAGCCCTGAACGCCACCGCACTCGCCACCCGCGCCATTCACGCAGGACAGGAACCCGATCCGACCACCGGGGCCGTGGTCACCCCTATTTATATGACATCCACGTTCAAGCAGGATGGTGTCGGAGGCCTGCGCAACGGTTATGATTACAGCCGTTCCATCAATCCGACCCGCAATTCCTTCGACGAGCAGCTAGCGGCGGTCGAAGGCGCGAACTACGCGCTGAGCTTCGCTTCCGGACTGGCCGCCATCGACGTGCTGCTGCGTGCCACGTTGAAACCGGGCGACAATATTCTGCTTGGCAATGACGTGTATGGCGGAACCTACCGATTGCTTTCCAAGGTGTTCGTGCCGTGGGGAGTCGGCCTTGACGTGGTGGACGTCACCGATACGGCTGCCGTTTCCGCGGCGCTCAGCCAGAAGCAGTACCGGTACATTTGGGTGGAAACCCCGTCGAACCCGCTGCTCAACATCACTGATATCGCGGCCACGTCAGCTGTCGCTCACGCGCATGACACCAAAGTGGTGGTGGACAACACCTTCGCGTCCCCGGTATTGCAGCATCCGTTGGCGGACGGCGCCGACGTGGTCGTATATTCCACCACCAAATACATCGGCGGCCATTCCGACGTGGTAGGCGGAGCGGTGGTGCTCAACGACATGGAAATCCGCGATGAAGTGGCGTTCCTTCAGAATGCGGCCGGAGCCGTGCCATCTCCGTTCGACTCCTGGCTTGACATTCGTGGCCTCAAAACGTTGGATCTGCGCGTCAAGCAGCACAGCCGTAACGCCATGAAGGTGGCGCAATGGCTGGAAACCCGCCCTGAAGTGGAACGCGTATGGTACCCGGGACTGGAATCCCATCCAGGCCACGAGATTGCCGCACGACAGATGCATGGAGGCTTCGGAGGCATGATCTCCGTGCAGATCGCAGCTGGATTCGAAGCGGCAAAGAAGTTCGCTGGTGCCACGGAAGTGTTCACCTTGGCCGAGTCGTTGGGCGGCGTGGAATCCCTGATTGAGCATCCGGGCGCCATGACCCACGCTTCCGTCGCCGGTACCACGCTGGAAGTGCCCGCCAATCTCGTGCGACTTTCCGTCGGTCTTGAAGATGCTGACGATTTGATCGCGGATTTAGAACAGGCTTTTCGCCAGATCTAACAAAAATCAGCTTGTGATAAAGCCATCATGAGAATGTGACAATTTTGTGTAATCTGTCACATTGTTGCGACATGTATAAATCCTCGCCATCGAATGAGCTGGAAGCGTATCTTTTCCTTTCCTACTCAGGCTATGGCGAGGGTTTTACCATATAATGCCCCTGACAGCGTCTTGTTCTTCCCATAGCACACTTCCTACGGGAAGAGACGGCAATGATTATCGAGACGAGGCGGCATGCTGCAAATTCAAGGCATCTCCAAACAGTATAAAACCGGCGACTTCGTGCAGCGGGCGCTGGATAACGTCAGTCTAAACCTGCGTGACAACGAATTCGTGGCCATTCTCGGTCCTTCGGGATCCGGCAAAACCACACTGCTTAACATCATCGGCGGACTTGACCACTATGATTCCGGCGATCTGGTAATCAACGGCATTTCCACCAAACAATACAAAAGCCGCGATTGGGACTCCTATCGCAACCACACCATCGGTTTCGTATTCCAGAGCTACAATCTCATTCCCCATCAGACCATTCTGTCGAATGTGGAACTTGCCCTGACCATTTCGGGCGTATCGCGTTCGGAGCGTCGAGAACGTGCGCGCAAGGCGCTTGAACAGGTGGGTTTGGGCGAACACATCGACAAAAAGCCGAACCAGCTTTCCGGCGGTCAGATGCAACGCGTGGCCATTGCACGCGCGTTGGTGAACGATCCGGATATCGTGCTCGCCGACGAGCCAACCGGTGCGCTTGATTCCGACACTTCCGTGCAGATCATGGATCTGCTCAAAGAGGTCGCCAAAGACCGTCTTGTGGTGATGGTGACACACAACCCCGAACTGGCCTACCAGTATGCCACGCGCATTGTGGAGCTCAAGGACGGTGTGATTCGTTCCGACTCCGACCCGTTCGAACCAGTTCAGAACGAAACGGCCACTGCTCCCGTGCACAAGACCATGGGCCGCACATCCATGTCGTTCGGCACGTCGTTGGCATTGAGCCTCAACAATCTGCGTACCAAGAAGGGCCGCACGTTCCTTACGGCATTCGCAGGATCCATCGGCATTATCGGCATCGCATTGATCATGTCCGTTTCGGCAGGCGTGAACACGTATATCGACAATATTCAGCGCGAGACGATGACCGCTTACCCGATCAGCATCGACGAACAGACCTTCGATCTGACCAGCATGATGACTTCCGGTCGGCAGAATGCGGACAATCAAGGCAAGAAGCATAAGAGCGACGCGATTTATCCGGATGATGCCGCCATCAAGGGCACCGCTTCGATGACCAGCAGCATTACCGAAAACAATCTGAGCGCATTCAAGAAATACCTTGATAATAAGGACAGCGACATCAATCGGTATGTCGGTTCCGCGGGAATCCAGTATTCGTATGATACGAAGTTCTCCGTGTTCTCACACGATCCAGACGGCACGCTTGTCAACGCCGATGGTGTGACGGTGGGTAATACCGGCACCAAATCGATGGCCGACCAGATGGCGGATGGTTCGCTGATGTCTGCCGACTCGTCCACCTTTACGTCGACGCGCATGAGCATGCTCACGGGTAAAACCGACCAGAATGCCGCACCGAGCTCATTCCATGAGATCATGCCGAGCGCTGACGGCAAGAAGAACGTCGGCAAGGTCATTTCCGACAATTATGAGGTAGTCGAAGGATCCTGGCCAAAGAACAAGAACGAAGTCGTGCTTGTACTTGATGAGAACAATTCATTGTCATTAACCACTGTGTATGAACTAGGCCTCAAATCCGCCAGCGAATACCACAATATGATGAACCAGCTCAATTCCGGCGACGATGTGAAAACAGATACCAAGAAGATTGACTATTCCGACGTTATCGACCGTACGCTGAAGCTGCTGCCGACCTGTGACCAGTATGTCAAAGGCGATAACGGCCATTGGAAGTACGTGGGCGACGATGTGGACCAGATTAACGCGCTGATTGACTCCGACAAGGCCATCAATCTGAAGATCGTGGGCGTGGTCAAGCCGGTAGAAGATGCTGACGCAACTCCGCTTTCCTCCGGTGTGGGCTATACGCGTGCGCTGACCAATGAGCTGGTCGACCGTGCCGAATCCAGTGAAATCGTTACCGAGCAGCAGGCCGATAAAGACCATAATGTGCTCAACGGCATGACGTTCTCCCCGTCCGATGATGTCACCAAGGCTCAGGACGCTCGTGACTATGTCGCATCCCTCGGCGTGAGCAGCAAGGCGCAGATGGCGCAGAACATGATGGCCGCTGCAGGAGCATCCGGAGGCGACTCCCAGCAGGCCGCGGCCATGGCTCAGATGAGCGAACAGCAGCTCGCCGATCAATTCGACGCCTATATAGCCACCGCCGACGAGGCCACGCTGGTCGCTATCTACAACCAGTACGTGTCCACCGGCTCCTACAACGACAATCTCACTGATTTCGGCGTGGTCAGCCGTGACGCACCAAGCTCCATCAACATTTACGTTGACAGCTTCGAAGACAAGAATTCCATCAACGACGCCATCGACGAATACAACAGGACCGCCAAAGAAAAAGACAAGATCACCTACACCGACTACGTCGGTCTGATGATGAACTCAGTAACCACCATCATCAACGTCATCACCTATGTGCTGATCGCTTTCGTGGCTGTGTCATTGGTGGTTTCGTCGATCATGATCGGCATTATCACCTATATTTCCGTGCTGGAACGTACCAAGGAAATCGGTATTTTGCGTGCCATGGGCGCATCCAAGCGCAACGTGTCGAACGTGTTCAACGCGGAAACCGGCATTATCGGCCTGTTGGCCGGCCTGATCGGCGTTGGCGCCACCGTGCTGCTCAATTTCCCGATCAACAGCGTGCTGCACCACTTCATGGGCACCACCGAGGTCAGTGCCGTACTGCCGGTCGGTAACGCCATCGCCTTAGTGATCCTCAGCGTAGTGCTCACCCTGATCGGCGGTCTCATCCCAAGTCGTGGTGCCTCCAAGCAGGACCCCGCCACCGCTCTCCGCACCGAGTAGAGGCGGTTTTGGATACTAGACTGCTGCGTATGACAGAGTTTACGTCGGCGCGTGACGCCCTCCGTACCTACTTCGGATACGACGCCTTCCGTCCCGGTCAAGAAGGCATAGTCAATGCGATTATCCAAGGCCGTGATGCGCTCGGTGTCATGCCCACCGGTGCTGGCAAGTCGATCTGCTACCAGATTCCCGCCACGCTTCTTCCGGGCATGACCATCGTCATTTCCCCGTTGATCTCGTTGATGCGCGATCAGGTCGACGCGCTCAACGACGTGGGCATTCCAGCCGCGTTCATCAATACCACGCAAAGTCCCGACGAACAGGATCTGGTGTTCGCACAGGCGTTGTCGGGACGGATCAGACTGCTGTATGTGGCTCCGGAACGTTTGGAAACCGAACGTTTCCGTACGTTCGCCAGTCGTGTGCCGATTTCTCTGGTCGCCGTTGACGAAGCGCATTGCGTGTCGCAATGGGGTCAGGATTTCCGTTCGTCATATCTTGGTATCGGCGATTTTCTGAAGGCGTTGCCGACTCGTCCGACGGTTGCCGCGTTCACTGCGACCGCGACGGAACGGGTGCGCCGCGATATTATCGGAATTCTCGGATTGCGTGATCCGTCCGTCACCGTCACCGGCTTCGACAGGGACAACTTGTATTTCGACGTGATCAGGATGGAGAGGAAACATAAGGCTTCGTGGGTGGCTTCGTATATTGCGGATCATCCTGACGAATCCGGCATCGTGTATTGCGCGACCCGCAAGGAAGTGGAGTCGCTTGCCGAATCATTAAATATCGCCGTGCGCGAGCTGCGTGCGGCGAAAGGTGAGGATGCGGCGCGAATCGGCACGGTCGCAGTCGCCTATCATGGCGGTATGTCGGCCGAAACGAGGGGGCGGGCGCAACGTGATTTCGTAACCGACCGTGTGCCTGTGGTGGTTGCCACGAATGCGTTCGGCATGGGCATCGACAAGTCGAACGTGCGTTATGTGATCCACCATAATATGCCGGAATCGATTGAAGCGTACTATCAGGAGGCCGGTCGTGCGGGGCGTGACGGCGAGCCGAGCCGGTGCACGTTGCTGTGGAACGAATCTGATATTGCTACGAGGCGAAGGCTGCTTGCTTCGGATTATGAGAACGAGCGTTTGACCGCCGAAGAGCAGGAGGTCGTGCGTGCGTCGAAACGGCGTCTGCTCAACGCCATGATCGGTTATTGCCGTACCACGGATTGTCTGCACGAGTATATGACCAGGTATTTCGGTGAGGCCGGGGGAGCGGCCGTCCGTGATGACGGCATATGCGTGGGAGGATGTGCGAACTGCGGGAATACGTTTGAAACCGTTGACGTCACGGATACAGCGCGGGCCATCAGCCGCTGCGTGCATGACGTGAACCAGAAGGTTGGTTCGGGGAAGATCGTCAAAGTGCTGCGGGGATCGAAAGCGCAGGATTTGAACTATCTCCATCCTGCCGATCTGCCGACATACGGCATGTTGAGCGAGACTTCGGAGGCATGGATTCGTGACGTGCTCAGCCAGATGGCGACGGATGGTTTTCTTTCCATTTCGGAAGGCTCCATGCCGATCGTTCGCTTTGGTGAACGTGCGGCGGAAACGGTAGCGCCGAATTTTCATTATGAAATCAAGAAGATCGAACGGAAGCACGCTACGAAACGTGCGGAATCGCCGTCCGTAGGCTCTCAGGCTATGGGATCGTATGCGACGGGCGATGAAGACGAGGAATTGTTCGCCAAACTGCGTGCGTTGCGGCTTGACATCGCCCGCGAACTCGGTAAACCCCCGTATATCGTCTTTTCTGATAAAACGTTGCGCGACATGGTACGTATCAGGCCGGTCACTGGCGAGCAATTCTCGCAAGTCAACGGCGTTGGTGCGCTCAAATTGGAAGCGTATGGCGAACGGTTCATGGAAGTGATCCGCGATTTCGCTGCATGAATCATGTGACGCGTCAGCTTGAGGGATAATCGTATCGATTATTGCAAAACCATATGTTTTATATGATACGTAACACGTTATCGGCAACATGTATGGCGGTGAGGTTGACGTATGCCGGCAAAACGGCGACAGTAGAGACGAACAGTTGTTGAAGAAAGGATTGATGATGGCAGAAGACAAGCCGGTTGTGGAAAGCTTCCAGCTCGACCACACCAAGGTGAAGGCTCCGTATGTGCGTTATATCGACACGCAGACCGGTCCGAATGGCGATGTGATTTCCAATTATGATTTGCGTTTGGTGCAGCCGAATGAGAATGCGATTCCGACCGGTGGCCTGCACACCATCGAACATACGATTGCGGTGCTGCTGCGTGAACGTATCGACGGTTATATCGATTGCTCCCCGTTCGGCTGCCGTACCGGTTTCCATCTATTGACGTGGGGTGAGCATTCCACGGAAGAAGTGGCGCGCGCGTTGAAGGAGGCGTTGGAATTCATCGCGTATGAGGCCACATGGGATGACGTTCCTGCCACCACCATCGAAAGCTGCGGCAATTACCGCGACCATAGCTTGTTCACGGCGAAGGAATGGTGCAAGGATATTCTCGCCAAGGGCATTAGCTCTGACGCGTTTGAGCGCCGCCTAGTCTGATTCGCGTGCGATTGCACGTCTGTTTTCGAGCATATTGCGAATACTGTGCCGTGGGCATGGTATTTTTGACGCTCGGAAGAAGACAAGGTGATACAAAGGTGAACGAGATGGGTGAGGAGAGCGTCATTACCTCTGAACGGCGGTTCCGTCGTGCCACTATGGCCGATTTGCCGACCATGCTGAAGATTTATGAGCATGCCCGCAAGTTGATGGCCTCCAACGGCAATCCCACGCAGTGGGGTGATAAGTTTCCGCGTGAGGAAGTGGTTCGTGACGATGTCGAATCACAGCGCACCGTGCTGCTTGTCGATACGGTTGATGGCGAGGAACGTGTGCTAGCCCAGTTCGCATTGTGTCCGGGCATCGACCCGACGTATGTGAATATCGATGGTGCCTGGCTGGATGACGATCCGTATGTGACCATCCACCGGATTGCCTCGTCGGGTCTTGCCAAGGGTGCGGCGAAGGACTGCATCAACTGGTGCATCGAACATTACGGCAATGTGCGCGCGGATACGCATCCCAACAACAAGGCCATGCAGCATGTGCTCGAATCGAATGGTTTCGCGCGCTGCGGCTTGATTCAGTTGCTTGACAGGCCGTTCGACACCACGCGTATCGCCTATCAGCGTCATGAATGGTGAGATTTTCGGATTTATATGGATTGGCGTCAATCAATATAAATCCATCGCAAACAATTGTAAATAATCTTCGCTATTGAGAAGCAAAAAATCCCGTTGAATATCGTATTTCAGATGTTCAACGGGATTGTTATATCCGATTGTGTTGCTTTTGATATATGTCTTACGAAAGAATATATATCAAAAGCAACAGTATTGCCGGTTTTTAGAACAGTCCTGGCTCGTTCAATGCGGAATGCTTGCGGCTGTACACGAAATACACGATCAAACCAAGGGCGAACCAGATTGCGAAACGTACCCAAGTCTCCCAATTCAAACCGCAAATCAGAATGAAGCAGAAAATGATCGCGCAGATTGGCGTGAATGGCACGCCCGGAGCGCGGAAGCCACGGTGTGCGTCCGGCTGGGTCTTACGCATCCACAGAATGCCCGCGGACACGATGATGAACGCCGACAGCGTACCGATGTTCACCAATTCGAACAGTACGTTGATGTTGATGAAACCGCCGGCGATGGCCGTTAGAATACCGAAGAACCATGTACCTTTGAACGGGGTGCGATACTTCGGGTGCACTTCGCCGAAGAACTTCGGGAACAGGCCGTCGCGGCTCATGGCGTAGCAGATGCGGGACTGGCCGTACAGCTGCACCAGCATCACCGTGGTCATGCCGATTAGAGCGCCAAGATTGACAATGAACGCCAGCCAGTTAAGGCCGGTTTCGAGAATCACGCCGGCTACCGGAGCGTCAATGAAGTTCGCAAACTCCTTGTATGGCACCACACCGGTCATAATCAGCGTCATGATGATGTACAGCACAGTCGACACGGCCAACGAAATAAGAATGCCGCGCGGCAGTGTCTTGTTCGGATTGATGGTCTCCTCGGCGGAGGAGGAGACGGCGTCGAAGCCGATGAAGCTGAAGAACACGATCGACGCGGCCGGAACAATGCCGTACGGCTGTGTGGAGCCCGGCTGGAACGTGTAAATGCCGTACGGGGAGAACGGCTTCCAATTAGCAGGATTGATATACCAGACGGTGCATACGATGAACAGCACGATGATGGCCAGTTTGATCATCACCATAATATCGTTGGTTTTCTTCGTCTGGTTGATGCCAATGGACAGCACCCAAGTGATGATGAGCACGATTGCGAAACCAGGCAGGTTGAAGTATGTGGTTACGCCTGGCGTGGTGCCGTATGCCGCGGTCAGCTCAACTGGTAGATGCAAGCCGAAACCTTCCAACAGTTTGTTGAAATATCCGGACCATCCGGCGGACACGGTGGCCGCCTGCAATGCGTATTCCAAAATCAAATCCCAGCCGATCACAAACGCGATCAGCTCGCCGAACGCCAAATACGCGTACGAATATGCAGAACCGGACACTGGTGCCATTGCGGCGAACTCCGCATAGCACAATCCTGCGAAACCGCAGCAGACTGCGGCCAGAAGGAAGGAGACGCACAATGCCGGACCTGCGGTGAGGGCGCCCTTGCCGGTAAGCACGAAAATGCCAGTGCCGATGATGGCGCCGATTCCCAGCATGGTAAGGTCAAACGTTTTCAATGTGCGCTTCAGCGGAGTTGACTCGGACACGAGCTGGTCCACTGACTTTTTGCGAAAAAGATCCATGGTCTTAATTCCCTAAAAATGGTTTTATATGGGCTGGACCGGACGGATTTCCGGGACTCTGGCACGCCTCAAACGCCAGAAATCAAAAGAAGGGCTGAACGCCTCATATACGGGAGGTGTACGCGCCTTATGTAAGGAGAGTGTAAAAACCTGGCGCGGACAAAAACGTGAAAACCCCGTGAATCGTCTCATCATGTGTGCGCGTCTTTCCAAAGCCGTCACGTGGGAGCGCAACAATAGAGCCATGACTTTCAATGCTGCCCGTGAATGGCAATTCTCATCCGAACAAGGCAAGGCCAATTATGAGGCCGCCCAAAAGCAATACCCGGCGCAGGCCATCGTCGATATGGCCGCATTGCGAAACAACATGCGTCATTTGGTGAGCGTGGTTGGCGGTCCGAATTCCGGCACCGCCGTGATGGGCGTGGTCAAGGCCGACGCGTACGGGCATGGTCTTATTCCGGCCGCGCTCGCGGCACTTGCGGGAGGTGCGACCTGGCTGGGCACGGCGCAATCGCATGAGGCACTGCTGCTGCGCAAGGCGGGCATCGGGCCGGACCGCTGCCACATTCTGACATGGGTATATAACGGCATGGCCGTGCCTTTTGACGAGCTGATCGACAATGATATCGATATTTCCGTAGGCTCATTGCCGGGCATTGACGGCGTTGCGGCCGCGGCGCGTCGTCTTGGGAAAACCGCTCGTGTACACGTGAAGGTCGATTCCGGTTTCGGACGTAATGGATTCACTCCGGCCACGTTCGATGCGGCGCTCGCCAAGCTGGTGCCTCTTGCTAAGGAGGGTGTGCTGCATATTGTTGGACAGTGGAGCCACTTGGCGGTGGCCGACGCTCCCGACGTGCCTGAATTCGTAGCGTCCACTGATAGGCAGGTCGAGAATTTCAAGGATTTCACCCGTCGCATGGAAGTTGCCGGCATTGCACCGGAGATTCGTCATCTTGCTAATACGGCGGCCACGCTTTCGCGCCCGGAGATTCATTTTGAGCTTACCCGCCCGGGTATTGGCTTGTATGGTTATGAGGCTGATCCAGCCATGGGCACGCCTGGCACGTATGATTTGACGCCGGCCATGACATTGCAGGCGCAGCTTGGCACGGTCAAGGATGTGGAGGCGGGCCATGGCATTTCCTATGGCCGCACGTACCTGACTCCTACAGACACGTCCACCGCGATTGTGCCTGTAGGCTATGCGGACGGCATTCACCGTTCCGCTTCCGGTTTCGATATGGAAGGCGCGAAGCATGTGATCAAACCTGGTGGTCCGGTGCGTGTGATGACTACGGAAGGTCCGCGCCTGTACCGTGTGTCTGGCCGCGTGTGCATGGATCAGTTCATGCTTGACCTGCACGGTTCTGCGGAAAAGCTTGGCGTGCATGAGGGCGACACCGTGCAGCTGTTCGGTCCGGGCCGTGGTGAGGATTATGCCGAACCGACCGCTGACGATTGGGGTCGTGCCGCAGGCACCATCAGCTACGAGATCTTCACCTGTCTGTGCAACCGCATTCCGCGCCTGTACGAGCACGCCACCGACGTGCTGTCGGCCGAGGATCTCGCCAAACTCAATCCCGCAACCATTCTGTAAGGCAACGGGCGTGGGAAACAAGGCACGCCGTGAAAGTCAATATGGTGGGCGCGGCACGTTCGATGGTTGGTCAACGTGCCGCGCTTGCTGTTAAGGTGGTGAGCTATGCCAGGAATGATTCTGAAGGAAGATATCGAAAAAGTTCGCGCCACTGCCGATCTGTATGACATTGTGTCCGCGACGGTTTCGCTCAAGCCTTCCGGAACTGGCGCTTATGTAGGGCTGTGCCCTTTTCACGATGAAAAAACGCCAAGTTTTTCCGTGCGCCCGGCGTTGGGTGTATGGCATTGCTTCGGTTGTGGCCTCGGCGGTGACGTGTTCGGCTATGTTGAACATCAGGAGAACGTCGACTTCCGTGACGCCGTCGAGCTTTTGGCCGACAAATACCATATCGAATTGCATTATGACCAGTCGAACGCCAAGAAGGAGCATACTGGTTCAAAACGTGCTCGCCTGCTGGAAGCCAATGAGGCCGCACAGGAGTTTTTCGTATCGCAGCTGATGACCAAAGACGCGCTCGCCGCACGTAAATTGCTTGATGGTCGTAACTTCAGCCAGGCCGATTGCCAGCGTTTCGGTTGTGGATACGCTCCGCAAGGTTGGGACAATCTGGTTCGGTACTTGGCCGGCAAAGGCTTCACGCAGCAGGAGATGCTGGACGCGGGATTGGCTCGCCAAGGCCAGCATGGGGTGTACGACTATTTTCGTGGCCGCGTAACATGGCCGATTCGCGATTCGACCGGTCGTACGCTTGGTTTTGGCGCACGCAAATTGTATGAGGACGATTCGATCGGCGCGAAATACATCAATACACCGGATACGGCGTTGTACCGTAAAAACCAGGTGCTGTATGGCATTGATATGGCGAAGGCTGCGATCGTCAAGAAACGTCAGGTGGTGATCGTCGAAGGCTATACCGACGTGATGGCCATGCATCTGGCCGGAATCGACACCGCGATTGCCACATGCGGTACCGCGTTCGGTGCGGAACATGCCAAAATCGTACGTCGTCTTATCGCCGACGATTCGTTGGGCGCGGTGCAGCTGATTGGTCCATTGAAGGTTGATGGGCAGCAATTGAGTTCCCGCATCGTGTTCACCTTCGATGGTGATGCCGCCGGGCAGAAGGCCGCGATTCACGCATTCGGATTGGATGCCGCGTTTTCGACGCAGGCGTTCGTCGCCGTGGCTGATGACAATCTCGATCCATGCGATCTGCGCATCAAACGTGGCAATGAGGCGGTTCGCGCGCTTATTGCGAATGCCGAGCCATTGTATGATTTCGTGATCAAAACAGCTATCGGGCGTTTTGACACCACCTATACCACGGGGCAAATGGGGGCAGTCAAGGCCGTGGCACCGCTGATCGCGCAGATTCGCGACCGTTCGCTGCTTGACTTGTATTCACGCAAGGCGGTACGCCAAATCGGCGTCGATCTCGATATCATGCAGTGCGAAGTGCGTGACGCCCGCCGCAAACTCAATGTGCGGGACGAGGATGCGTATGCGCCGAAACGTCGCTTTGCCGCCAATGCCGCAGCGGCGGAACCTCGCATGGAGCAGGGCGTGAATCCATATGCGAATCCTTCCGCGCGCAAGGCGTTGGAACATCGTGACGCCGCGGAACAATCCTATTACCGTATCGACGATGCCGTGTTCATCTGCGAACAGCAGTTCATGGCGACCCTGATACAGGTGCCGCTCGCCGTGGATCCGACATTGTTCGCCAGCCTCACGCTGTCGAGCTTCATGACCCCTGTATTCCGTACGCTGTTCCAAGCCATCGCTGCGGCCGGCGGTCTGCCGTCCACAGATACCCCGCAAGGACTGTGGATGCATAATCTCACCAAAGCAGGCGGACCGATGCTGGAATCCGTAATCAACGAGCTTGCCGTCATGCAACTACCGTTGCCGCCGAGCGACGCCGATACGGAACGCGCGTCGCAACAATCGCAAGAAATCAACGTGCAATTGCGCAAGCCGACCGATGATGAGCGCAGATATGCGTCCGAACTCATCATTCGGCTGCTTGACACGGGCATCATGCGCAGGATCGGTGCGGACAAGCGTCGCATGGCGCAACTGCCGGATGGTGCCGAGAAAATCGAGCTGCTCGGTCAGATCACTAAACTTGAGACCTTGCGTAAGGATCTGCAGGCGAGGGTGTTTGGCAATAACGTCGCCTGAATATCTGTCGTGTACTTGAGTTTCTGCCGCGTGCCAGAACGTCCGATAACCCCCGAATGTCTTTGCCTTGCACTTGGATCTGCCGCATATACGAGCGTTGCATGAATAGCCGGCGAACATGCGGTGAACGAGGCGAGAATACTTAACGAATTCTTAGTTGACATACAGTATCTTTCGGCGTGTTTTGCAATTGCAAAACAGTTTTGCCGGTTTGCAAAGGTAAAGAACAGTAGGACGTAGTGGCTGAAAAACATTGGAATGGTCGGAAAAATCGTATGCCAAGGGCATGTACTACGCGTTTTTTCGGGTAAAGTGAATACGGCGTTTCTTGAGAAAATCGCCCGGGTCTGCAAACGGTTTGCAAACTGGATTCACGGAGGAATGAATGCGACGATTGGTCGTTAAAATCCTGAAAAACGAGACCATTCTCGTAGTTGCTTCCATACTTGCTCTTATTTCATGCTTTATCGTGCCTCCCGACAAGGAGTACGGCGGATATATTCATGCGAGCACCATTTCGCAGTTGATCTGCCTGATGCTGGTGGTGTGCGGTTTCCAGCGCATCGGTGTGTTCCGTATTATCGGCTCACGATTGCTGCATCATGTGGGCACCGCACGTGGATTGGTGATCACGCTGATTTCGCTCACGTATTTTTCCGGCATGCTGATCACCAATGATGTGGCGTTGGTTACGTTCATTCCGTTCGCGATCGCGGTGCTTACCATGGCCCATATGGAGGAGCATGCGGTACTGGTCGGCACGTTGATGACCGTCGGTGCGAACGTGGGCAGTATGTTGACGCCGATCGGCAACGCGCATAACCTGTATCTGAAAGCGTTGACCGGCATGCCGTCCGCTGAAATGATCGGCATTATGGCGCCGTATTCCGTTGCCGCGGCGGTATTGCTGGTGCTTATCGCCTGCGTGGCATTCGGCAAGAAACCTGTTTCCGAATTTTCCTCTATCGACGGCAGCGGCATCGAACAGAATGTGCTCGCTCCGAATTCCGACCAGCCACGGCCGGATGAGATTCGTGTGACCGGCTATGGCGCCGGTTATGGAGGTTGGCGCACGATCGTATATTGCGCATTGTTCATCGTGTGTTTGCTGGCTGTGAGCGATTTCATTCCGCTATGGGCCATGTGTGTGATCGTGGTGGTGGCATTCCTGTTCTGCGATCGCCGCGTGTTCCGCAATATCGACTGGGGATTGCCGCTGACCTTCTGCATGTTCTTCATTTTCATCGGCAATATGAAACGCGTGCCGGAATTCTACGAGCTGGCCGCCTCCTTGGTGGGGGCGCATCCGCTGGAAGTGTCCGTGGTGTCCAGCCAGTTCATCTCCAACGTGCCGACCACGCTGCTGCTGTCGGGCTTCTGCGATCAATGGCGTGCGCTGATCATCGGTACCAACCTTGGCGGCATGGGTACGCTGATTGCCTCCATGGCGTCGCTGATCGGCTACAAGAACGTGACGCGCAAGTATCCTGACAAGAAGGGACGTTATCTGGCTGTTTACTCGGCGGTGAATGTGCTGTTCCTCATCGTGCTGGTCGGTTTAAGCTGGATCATCGAACCGTGATTTTTCGCTCCCCTGATCTTGTGGGCTGCCGGCTCGTTTCAAGGTCGGGGAATTGTAGATTTTCATGGTTTTGTCATCGATACGATGGTCGTGTTCCGCGCGTTCAAGTTGGCAAGAACGCGTGAACTGACTATACTGAATCGAGTTTGGCCCTGTAGCTCAGCTGGATAGAGCATGTGACTTCTAATCTCAAGGTCGGGAGTTCGAGTCTCCCCGGGGTCACCACCAAGCCCTTACGTCAATAGACGTAAGGGCTTTCGTATATCGATAGGCTACTGCTTCGGCGGTAGCTCGGCAATGGGAGGAGCCCATGAAACGAATCGTCACCGGCATTCTGGCGCATGTTGACGCCGGCAAAACCACGCTGTCGGAAGCGTTGCTGTATACCACGGGCAACGTACGCAAACTCGGCCGTGTCGACCATGGCGACGCGTTTCTCGACACCAACACGATGGAACGGCAGCGAGGCATCACCATCTTCACCGAACCGGCGATCATCGCCACGCCGAACCTCACTCTCACCTTGCTTGACACTCCGGGACACGTCGATTTTTCGGCGGAAATGGAACGAACCCTCACCGTGCTCGACTATGCGATTCTGGTCATTTCCGGTGCTGATGGCATCCAAGGGCATACCGAAACATTATGGCGATTGCTGAAACGTTACAACGTGCCCACTTTCATCTTCATCAATAAAATGGACGCTCCCGCAGCTGACAAAACGAAACTGCTCAATCAGCTGAAGAAGCGTTTCTCGGATGGCTGCATCGATTTCACCGGAGCGCATGATGACAATGCGGCGCTTGCCGATGTTATGGAAGATATCGCCATGCAAAGCGAAACCGCCATGGAATTGTATTTGGAAAGCGGAACGATTCAGGATGAAACCATTCGTGAGATGATTGCTGATCGTGTCTTGTTCCCGTGTTTCTTCGGATCCGCGCTGAAAATGGACGGTATTGACGAGTTCGTCGCAGGATTCGAGCGGTATGTGCGCGAGCCGGAGTACGACAGCGAATTCGGTGCGCGTATATATAAGGTATCGCACGATGTGCAAGGCAATCGCCTGACATGGCTCAAGGTAACGGGTGGTGAATTCAAGGCGAAGACGATGCTTTCCGGCACTGCGCGGGTTGGCGCCGACCTTGGCGAGTCGAAAATCGACGACGATGGTATGTGGCATGAGAAGGCCGATCAGGTGCGCGTGTATTCCGGCGCGAAATTCACTACGGTCGATTCGGTTGTTGCTGGCACCGTGTGTGCTGTTACGGGCTTGACGCGAACATTTCCCGGTGCTGGACTTGGAAAAGAGCCTGACGGCGTAAATCCGGTGCTTCAGCCGGTGCTTACGTACACGTTGCTGCCGGGGGAGTGCGATATTCACGCTTGCTTGGTTGCGTTGCGCGAGCTTGAAGATGAGGATCCGTTGCTGCATGTGGTGTGGCAGCCGCATCTTGAGGAAGTTCATCTGCAATTGATGGGTGCGGTGCAGTTGGAGGTCATCCAGCAGATGATGCACGACCGGTTCGGTTTGGACGTGTCATTCGGACCGGGCGGCATCTTATATAAGGAGACGATCGCGCATCCGGTTGAGGGTGTGGGCCATTTTGAACCGTTGCGTCATTATGCGGAAACACATGTGCTTCTCGAGCCATTGCCTGCCGGTATCGGCATGAGGTTCGCGAGCGTATGCAGCGAGGATGTGCTCGACCGTAACTGGCAGAGGCTGATTCTGCAGCATTGTCGGGAACGTGAACATTTGGGTGTGCTTACCGGTTCTCCAATTACCGATATGAAGATCACATTGCTGGTTGGCCGTGCGCATTTGAAACATACGGAAGGGGGCGATTTCCGCCAGGCCACGTATCGTGCGATTCGGCAAGGCTTGATGGAAGCGAAGGAACGCGGCGACTGCCGTTTGCTGGAGCCATGGTATGGCTTCCGCTTGGAGGTTCCGCAAGATATGGTCGGCCATGCGATGGCCGACATACAGCGTATGAGCGGCTCGTTTGACACGCCTTCCGGCGATGGTGAATATATGGTGCTTGAAGGTGAGGCGCCGGTTGCCCAAATGCGAGATTATGCGATGGATGTGAACGCCTACACGCACGGGCGTGGGCATTTGAGTTGCGTGTTCGCAGGGTACAGGCCATGCCACAACGCCGACGAGGTGATTGAGCAGTCCGCATACGAGCCGGAATCCGACTTGGAGAACACGCCGGATTCGGTGTTCTGCGCACATGGAGCCGGCTATCCGGTCAAATGGTACAAGGTTCCCGAATTCATGCATCTCGACTACGCCTGGCATGGTATGGGGGAGCAGTGACTGTTCGGGAAAGACCGGATAACGGATAAACGAAAAGCCCCACCGATCCGGTGGGGCTTTCTGATGGAGCGGACAACGGGACTCGAACCCGCGGTCTCAACCTTGGCAAGGTTGCGCTTTACCAACTAAGCTATGTCCGCAAAGAACTTCCGCCGTGAGAAGCGGAAATTCAGTGGGTGATATAGGAATCGAACCTATGACCCCTTCCGTGTGAAGGAAGTGCGCTAGCCGCTGCGCCAATCACCCGTGGGATAATTTCGCCGGTTTCCCAGCTTCGTTACCCGCTTCGCGTGGGCGATACAAGATTCGAACTTGTGACCCCTTCCGTGTCAGGGAAGTGCGCTACCTCTGCGCCAACCGCCCGAAGCGAGTGCTAACTTACGTGGATTCTTGGCAGAATGCAAATCGTCGGCGTGTCGCGGTGGTGTTGCGAGGGAGCGACACGCCGTCAATTAGCGATCGAAACCACTGGAATTTCCATGGTTTTCGCGTCTGGATCGGATTCGACGAACGATTCTTCAGAAGGGGATTGCGTCAACGTCAAGCGCATCTGATGCCATGCCGCATTGCCGTGCGTCGAAGCAGACATGCCTTCGTCCACGAATCCCAGACGGGCGTAAAATCCGACAAGGCGTTCCTTGCATGTCAGCACAATGCCTTTGCGTCCGGCAGTCGTCGAATCAAGAATCACACGACGCAGCAGATAGCTGGCGCAACCGCGATGCTGGTAGACGGGAGCCACGTCCACGCCGAAAATCATCTGCCAAGCGCCATGCTCGTCGTGCAGGGAAACATCCTCATACATGACGTCAGCCAAATCCTTTTCGTTGGTCGTCATGCCGTTGACGAAACCAACCAATGTGCCGTCTTTCACAGAAGCTGGGAAGCAGGCATCGTCATCAGCGTCAGTGTTGATCAAAAGCCAGAAATGATCCGGATACGTGGCAACGCGTGCGGTCAGGCTCTCGTTCGTTGCGGCCTCCGCAGGTGGGAAGCAGGCAGCCTCCACAGCCTCAATCGCGTCCAAATCCTCCATCGTTGCATGTCGAATGAGCATGTGCATACTCTCTCGCAGGGTATACCCAATCTTCACATTTCGATATGGGCGAACAGTGGAAACGCCAGCGTGCAATACTGTGAAAAAATCGCCGGAAGCGTTGCGTAGGCTTCTGCCGGCTTCGGTGAATCTGGCGACACGAATCGTGAAAACGACATCGCTGGCCGTGCTTCTCGGTGTGGTCGAGGGCGGCAAGCTCTGACAATCGCCTGACCTGACGGCAACCTGCCGTCCGTCAATTCTGTTTCCAAGCCTTCCGTGGCATATGCCGCGGGAGGCTTTTCATATCCTGATAACCATTCATAAAAAAGAATTATTACGATTTGCGCCTTCCATAAAAATCGCATATAGCCACGCCGTCATAGGAAAGGATTTTTACCGATATCTTGTGATTATCGCTTGAAAGAAGCCATACGAAACACACATGAGAGAGGGGGCAGCGTATGAAGTACGCAGTGATCGGTGCAGGCGGAATGGGTATCCAATACGGTGTGCTACTGCAGGAATTCGCGCACAAGGATGTCGATTTCATCGATACGTGGAAGCCGAACGTCGAGAAGATTCGCGAGCAAGGCGGCGCCTACGTGTCTCAAGATGGTGAAGACCGCCATCTCGTGCCGATTAACGTGTACTACCCGGAGGAATACGCCGGCCAGCCAGATGTGTGGATCGTGTTCCTCAAGCAGATGCAGCTTGGCGGCGTGCTCAAGCGCTGCGCCCACCTGTTCAACGAGAAGCAGATTGTGTTCTCCGCCATGAACGGCTATGGACACTTCGAAAAGCTCAACGAATACTTCTCCAAAGACCGCATTTACGGCGGCACCGCACTGATCGGTGCCTACGTGTACGGCCCCGGCGATTTCAACTTCACCGGCGGGGCACATGCCAAGGCCATGAACCTGTGTGCCTACGCGGATGATGTGACTGATGAGGTGCGCAAACACGAGCAGGCGCTGTACGAGGATTTCGCAACGGCCACACTCAACCCAACCATCGTGGACAACTTCATCGGCATGTGCATGGCGAAAATCGTATTCAACTCGGTGCTGAACACGCTATGTACCATGTACCAGATCCGCTTCGGCGAATTTCATGCGCATCCCGACGCGCGTTGGCTCACCGAACAGCTGGTCGACGAAGCTTACAGCGCGGCCGAAGCAGCCGGATACCAACTGTTGGGCACGCGCGAAACGGAAGTCGAAACCATTCTGCACACCGCGGGCGTGGCGCATCCGCTGCACTATCCGTCCATGTATCAAGACCTGACTAAGGGACGTCCGACGGAAGTCGACTACATCAACGGCTATATCGCCAAAGTCGGACGCGAGCATGGCTACGAATGCAAGCTGCACGAATTCCTAACCCGCGAAGTGCATCTCGCCGAACAAGCCTTCGCCATCCACAATCCAGGCATCGTCGCACAGGCCAAAGCCGACGTCGAAGCCAGTAAGCCGGTAACGGAATAACCGTAATTTTTCAAAACAAGTGAGAGAAGGAAAACAACCATGACCATCGCTCTTTTCAAGAAGCCAAACGGCATCAAACGAATCGCCGCAGCAGTACTTGCCGCTGCAACACTTATTTCCGTTGCAGCATGCGGTTCCGGCAACAGCGCATCCGCGTCCAACAGTCTGAACACCACGAAGGGCAAAACCACCACAATCACCGTCGGCGTGTGCGCAGGACCATACGGCGACATGGTCGACAAGGTTATCGCGCCACTGCTGAAAGATGACGGTTTCAAACTGAAAACCAAGCTGTTCAACGATTATGTGCAGCCCAATAAGGCACTTGCATCCGGTTCCATTCAGGCGAATCTTTTCCAGCATGGCAATTATCTGAAGAAGTTCACCGCCGACAACAATCTCGACCTGACCTCCCTTGGACAGACGCCGACTTTGGGACTGGGCATCTATTCCAACAAGTACAAGTCCATCGATGACATCGAAGACGGAGCTACGGTCGCAATCGCCAACGATGGCTCTAATCTGGCGCGTTCTCTCGGCGTGCTCCAGCAGCAGGGTCTGGTGACGCTCAAGGGCGAGGTCGATGCTACCAAGGCCACGGTCAATGACATCGCATCCAATCCGAAGAACCTCAAAATCAAAACGATTGATGCGGCACAGCTGGCCCGTTCCTTGGATACCGTTGATGTGGCTCTGGTGCCGGGCAACTATTCTTGGGCTGCTGATTTGAAGCCTGCCGACGCGCTCGCCATGGAAAAGCAGGATGATGGCGTGATCGAAGTGTTCGTGGTCCGCACCCAGGACGTCGATTCCGACTTCGGCAAGGCTGTCAAGAAACTGCTTGCCAGCCAGAAATTCAAGGACGCCATCGCCAAGAGCGAATTCAAGGATTTCGGCAAGCCGACCACGTGGTGACGCTATAGCGTGCGGTAACACAAAGGCCCGTATGAATCGAAGAACGCATACGGGCCTTATGTGCAAACGAGATTCATCGAACAAAACGTATTGAACGAACTTGAACAAGTGCTCGAATGAAGCGAGGAACGAACCATGAGCGTTATTGAACTCAACGACGTGTCTGTGACTTTTCATGAAGGCGGGCGAACCGTCGAAGCGGTCAAGCATGTGAACATCAGCGTGGAAAAAGGCGAGATTTTTGGCATCGTGGGTTTTTCCGGAGCTGGCAAATCCACTTTGGTGCGCACCGTCAATCTGCTGGAACGACCAACAGGCGGCCATGTGGTGATCGATGGCAACGATATCACCGCACTCAAAGGCAGCCAATTGAGTGATCTGCGCAAGAAAATCGGCTTTATTTTCCAAGGATTCTACCTGATCACCAACGTTACGGTCGGCAAGAACATTGAATTCGCGCTGAAAGCCGGCGGATATCCGAAAGCGCAGTGGCCGGAACGTGTCCGCGAACTGCTGGCACTGGTCGGTTTGGAAAACAAGATCGACAGCTACCCATCAAGCCTGTCGGGCGGGCAAAAGCAGCGCGTGTCCATTGCGCGTGCGCTCGCCAACAAGCCGGAAATCCTGCTGTGTGACGAAGCCACCAGCGCACTCGACCTGGAAACCACAGAAGGCATTCTGGCACTCTTGCAGCGCATCAACCGCGAACTGGGCATTACCATCGTGTTCATCACGCATCAGCTTGACGTGGCGAAGCAAATTTTCGACCGAGTGGCCGTTATGGAAAACGGTGTGGTAGTGGAGCAGGGCAACACGTTCGACGTGTTCAGTGCTCCGAAACATCCGACCACCAAAGCGTTGGTGGAACGCTACCTTGGCATTGCCGTGCCACCGCAATTGGTGCCATCGCTGCCGGCCGGCACCATCGTGGAACTGCGATACAAGGGCGATGCGGCACTCGAGCCGCTCATCAGCCAGGTTGCGCAGGATTACGGTGTGAGCATCGACGTGCTGCATGCGAATGTGGAATATTTCGGTTCGCAGGCCATCGGCATTCTGATTGTGCTTGTTTCCGGCGCGGGGGAGCCGCTGCTGCAGGCGTTGAACACGTTGAGAACGCATGTGTTCAGCTATCGGGAACTTGATCGTGGGCAGCTGGTTGTGGCCGCCGAAGCTGCGGATAATCAGGAGGCGTGAGAACAATGGAAGAAACTCTGGAAATCCTTCAAGACAATCTTGGGCAAGCACTGATCGACACGGCATATATGGTTGTGGTGTCGGCGATTATCGGCGTGGTACTGGGCACGCTGGTGGCATTGCTGCTGTATTTGACTGAAAACCGCTTGTTTACGCCGAACCATGCGCTGAACGTTATTGTAGGGTTCATCGTAAACGCGATTCGCTCGCTGCCGTTCCTGATTCTCATGGTGGTGCTTATCCCGGTTGTGCAATTGATTTTGGGTGACCCTTACACGCCGACCGGTGGCGCAATCTCCCTGTCGATCGCCGCAGTGCCGTTCTTCGCGCGAATCGCGGAAAGCGCGTTCTCCGAAGTTGATCCGGGCCTGCTTGAGGCTGCCATCTCCACTGGCGCTACCACACGCCAAATCATTGTGGACGCGGTGTTTCCGCAAGCTTTGCCGTCGTTTATTCGCGGCGTGGTGCTCACCATCATTTCGCTGATCGGCTATTCTGCAATGGTCGGCACCATCGGAGCCGGCGGCATCGGCGATATGGCCATTCAATACGGCTATAACCGTTACGAAACCGGCGTGCTTGTTGTGATTGTTATTATTCTGATCGTCATTGTGCAGATCATTCAGTGGGTTGGCGATTGGTTCGCGCGCAAGGTGACGCACTGATGGTTGCGTATATGCGTGAATGTGCGCATATACAGTCGCGAGATGATAGGGAGGGTTGATTAATGACTTCGTATGTTTCTCCTGTCGCGTTCACCACGGTGGCGCAGTCGATTCCGCCGAATGTGTTCGCCGATATGGATCGCAAAGTGGCTGCCGCGGTTGCCGGTGGGGCTGATGTGATTGATTTGGACAAAGGCAATCCAGACGCGTTTCCTGCTGATTTCATTCGAGAAGCAGCCAAAAAAGCGGTTGACGATCCGGCCAATGCCCGGTATTCGCCATTCGATGGCAAGCCTAGTTTTCTGAGGGCTGCCGAACAGTGGTATCGCAATACGTACGGTGTTGAGGTTGATTGGAAAACCCAGCTTTTTGCCGTGGAGGGCGCGGTCGATGGTTTGGCCGCGTTGTTCGCCGTGCTGGTTTCCCTAGGCGACGCTGTGGCGTATGCGGATCCATATTACCCTTCGTACCATTGCATGACGGTGATGAGCCGTGCCGAGGAGATACTGCTGCCGTCGTTGCCGGAGCGCGGATTCCTGCCGGATTTGGACGCGGTTCCTGCACAGGTGTGGGATCGTGTGAAAGTGCTGGTGCTCAACTATCCGAACAATCCGACGGGTGCGCAGGCTCCGCGCGAGTTTCTGCAGCGTGCCGTTGATTTGGCTCATGAGCATCATTTCGCGATCGTGCAGGATTTCGCATATGCGGGATTGGGTATCGATGCGCAGCAGATCAGCATACTGTCACTGCCGGGTGCGTTCGATGTTGCGGTGGAAGTGTGTTCGCTGTCGAAAATGTATGCGATGGCCGGCTGGCGTGCCGGTTTCATCGCAGGCAACGACGATATCGTGTCTCATGTGAAGCAGTACCACTATCAGATGGGTTCCATGGTTACGTCCAGCATTCAAGACGCGGGCACTGCGGCGTTGCTGTCGGATCAGAGCTGTGTGGCCGAACTTGCGGAACGGTATGCGTCTCGTCGCGAAATCGTTGCAGGTGGATTGCGTGAAGCCGGCTTGGATGTGTTCGATTCAGACGGTGGTATCTACGCTTGGGTACACGCTCCTGAAGATCAGACGGGTGAACAGTTTGCCGACACGCTGTTGGAACGTGCGGCCGTCGCCGCGCTGCCGGGCACATGCTTCGGCAAAGTAGGCAAGGATTACGTACGATTCAGCCTGCTCAAATCCGAAGATCAGTTGCGTGAGGCTGTGCGTCGGGTGGCTGCTGTACTAGCGTAGTTTTTCCTGCGTGGCCTTTTATGCATGAACTGGCGATTGCGGTGCGATGCCTTGCATCTCCGCCGTTTGATAGCCGCTTACAAGAAAACGTTATGGCGATTCGCGCGTTCTATAACAAACGTTGATAAGGCGCGGCGCGCGTTGAAACGCAGGATGCGGTTTAGTGGGTACCAGTGACCGCGTGAATGGCATGCGGCAATGAGCCACAACCCGAGGGGGTGCGCACCATGACTAGATTCAACACTCAGCTTGTTCACGGACTGCCGGTCAACGACAACAACACCGGAGCTGTGAACCCGCCGACTACGAAGCGCTTGATGCCGCTGTTTCCGGGCACTCCGCCAAGGGACCCGCGCGTGGTTGTCCGGCGAAGGCCGTGTATTTCGAAGTTCTTACCAATTCGTTGCTGCAGGTCAACAATGTGACGAAGATCTCCGAAATCGCTCATCGCTATGGTGCGATTTCCATTGTCGACAACACATTCGTCACCCCGTATCTGCAGCAGCCGCTCGACCAAGGCGCCGACATCGTCATCCATTCCGCTACCAAGTATCTGGCCGGCCATTCCGAAGTCAACGCCGGTCTTGTGGTGGTCAAGGATGACGAGCTGGGTAAACGTGTCTACTTCGCGCAGAATCGTTTGGGCGGCGTACTCGCACCGAACGAATGCGATTCGGTGCGTCGTGGTATTCAGACGCTCGCCCTGCGCATGGACCGCCAGCAGGAGAACGCGCGTGCGATTTCCAGCTATCTGTTGCTGCGTCCGCTGGTAAAATCCGTGCATTATCCGGGATTGCCGGGGCGTGAGTATGAGATTTGGACATTGTTCAGGAAGTTGCGGATGAGGTGACGGTAATGAAAGACGGCCATCTTGTCGAATATGGAGCTGTCGGTTCCGTGTTACGACACCCTAAAGATGCGTATACGAAGATGTTGCTTGAGGCATCGTCTAAATTTGATGAGATTAATGCCTCGTAAGGAGTGATTTTATGATTGATAATACGACAATTGATTTCTATGGAGCCGACTGGTGCGGTGACTGCCGTCGAGCCAAGGCAGCATTGGACCGTTTCGGGGTCGCCTACAACCTTCATGATATCGAGCATGAGGATGGTGCTGCAGAGAAAGCCATTGCGATCAGCGGACAACAGCACATTCCCGTGATTCGGTTCGCCGCCGATGGCTCATGGCTGGTGGAGCCTTCGGCCACACAGCTGCAAGCCAAATGCAAGGAGCTCGGCCTGCTCTGATTCAACATTTCGTATGCCATCTCACGAGCCGGACAAGGAGAATTATCTCCTGTTCGGCTCGTAGACGTATGTGGGTCGGCTTCCGGACGGTCGATGTCCGGCTTCTGGATGGACTTTGCCCAGCTCGCGGACACTGTCTACACACGATTGCATTCTTTGGTAAATTTTTACTTGGGTTCGGCAATGGTTGCAGAACCTACGAAAGGTCGTGCAACAAGACCTTTAAAGAGAAACCAAAGAAGGGAGTAATGCCATGCCGTTCCTTATTGCGCTCCTTGCCATTGCGCTGATCATCGCTTTCCTGTTCCTGTCCACGTTGTTCATCGTGCCGCAGCAGCAGGCCTACATCATCGAACGTTTCGGCAAGTTCAACAAGGTGCAGTTCGCGGGCATCCATATTCGTATTCCGTTCGTGGATCGCATCGCCATGAAAACCAACATGCGGGTCAACCAGCTCAACGTGCAGTTGGAAACCAAAACGCTCGACAACGTGTTCGTCACCGTCGTGGCCTCTACCCAGTTTCGTGTCGATCCCAGCAATGTGGCGACCGCATACTACGAGCTGCGCGACCCGGCCGGTCAGCTGCGTTCCTACATGGAGGATGCGCTTCGCTCCGCCATTCCTGCATTATCTTTGGACGATGCATTCTCCCGCAAGGACGATGTCGCTTTTGACGTGCAGAAGACCGTCGGCAATGAAATGTCCCGCTTCGGCTTCACAGTGGTCAAAACGCTGATCACGGCCATCGATCCGAGTCCACAGGTCAAGAACGCCATGGATTCCATTAACGCGGCACAGCGCGAAAAGGAAGCCACGCGTCAGCGTGCCGAAGCCCAGCGTATTCAGATCGAGACCCAGGCGGCCGCCGAGGCTGAGAAGACACGCCTCCAGGGTGAGGGCCAGGCTAATTATCGTCGTGAAATCGCCAACGGTATTGTCGACCAGATTAAGAGTTTGCAGGCTGTCGGCATGAATGTGAACGACGTGAACAATGTGGTGCTGTTCAACCAGTATCTCGACACCATGCGTAATCTTGCCTCGTCGCAGAACGCGAAGACGGTGGTGTTGCCTGCTTCGACGCCTGGTGGCTTCAATGAGATGCGCGACCAGATCATCCAGGCCATGATGTCCGCGGACGAAGCTGCGAAATAGTCGCACAATAACCGCAACGTCATATTGAATGGCATTGGCACCAAGTGGGGACGTCTCGTAAAGGATGTCCCCACTTGCGTTTGATGCTGATGCGGTGTTATGTGTGAGCTTGGCTATCTCGGGGTGTTCCCCTAAGGGATGCGAAGAACGGGGAAACAGTATAAACTCGGTCACGGATCAAGCGCGTTAGACGCCGTATGGGGGCAAAGAGGACTATGGCGAATATTGAAGGTCAAGAGTCGGTGATGGGGACGCGCAGACCCATCATCGAAGTGAAAAACCTGCGTAAGGAGTATCCAGTGCTCGACGAGACCGTCGTGGCATTGGAACGTATCAATCTCACCATTCCGCAAGGTCAGATCTGCTGTATCTATGGCGAATCCGGTTCCGGCAAATCCACTCTGCTCAACCAGCTTGCCGGCATGGAAAAACCAACCAAGGGCGGCGTGCGCATCAGGGGAGTGCCCATCTCCCGTCTTGACGAACGGCAGCTGGCGGAATTCAGGCAGAAGCATCTCGGCTTCGTATTCCAGTCATACAATCTGCTGCCCAATCTGACCGCCGTTGAAAACGTGGCAATGCCGTTGATGTTCCAAGGCATGCCAAAAAACAAGCGCGAAGCAATCGCCAAGAAAATGCTGAAACGAGTAGGGCTCGGCAAACGCATGAACCACTATCCGACGCAAATGTCAGGCGGTCAGCAGCAGCGCGTCGGCATTGCGCGAGCGTTCGCATCGCGGCCGCAAGTCGTATTCGCCGACGAGCCGACCGGCAATCTCGATTCCAAAACCAAAAACGACGTGATGGACATGATCTGCGCGTTCGCACGAGACTTGAACCAAACCATCGTGCTCGTCACGCACGATGACAATATGGCGCAATATGCCGATCGTATCGTAACGCTGCTTGACGGGCGCATCATCGATGACCGTCTGGTGAATAACGCATGACAGCAAGAAGAGAAGGGAAAACCATGAGTAACGGCAGCCATTCCGCAAAATTCATCAACATGGTCATCGCACTGGTGGCATCCGCCGCCATCGCATTGACCTGCATCGTGCCGACGGCGCTCGCAGAAGACGGCGATGGCACGGACGCCGGCAACGGCGGTTCTACCGTGCAGCCGGCGGGCCCGGTGCCGAATATCATCATCACCAACTTCACGTATGGCGACGGTTCCGTGGCGGTCGGCACGAATTTCGATCTTGGCTTCACCTTCCAGAATATGGGCAAGGTCGCGGTCAGCAATATGGTCGTGACCGTTGACGGCGGCGAGAATTTCGCCATTTCCGGCGGTACGAACACGTTCTATTACGATTCGCTGTGGGCGGGTTACTCGCTGACACAGACCGTGCCCATGCAGGTGTTGTCGAGCGCGAAGAACGGTGCGCAGGGCATCGATATCAACTTCAAATACGAGTATGTCGATGGCGACACTCGCAACTCCAATACTTCGGATATTAAGATTTCCGTACCTGTCTCACAGCCTGACCGTTTCGAGCTGGGTGATCCCGTGCTTCCCGACACCATCAATGCTGGCGAGGAATCCACTATTTCCATGGACTATGTGAACAAGGGCAAGGGGGATGTGTCCAACGTCGAAGCGTCCATCGAGGGCGACGGCATCACCGCCACACAAGCCACACAGTATATCGGCAATGTGGCATCCGGCGCTTCCGGCTCCATTGGATTCGCTTTCACTGTAGCTGCGGCCGGCGAATATGATGCCAAACTGAAGGTGATGTACGAGGATGCCGATGGCCGGCAGCAGACCAAGGAATCGCCGGTGAAGATCACGGTGTCTGAGGCGCCGGCCCCCGTCGATCCAGGTACGGATGTTGGCCCGCAGGAAAACCAGGGCATTCCGGTTTGGGTGTGGATTGTCGTTGCCGCGGCTGTCGTTGCTGTGATCGTCATTGTGGTCGTAGTGGTTGTGCGTCGTCGTAAGAAGGCGAAGAAGGCGGCTGAGGATGATGATTGGGATTGGGATTCCACCGATTCGCATGCCGGGACTGATACTGATGGCACTGCCGATACGGCTGGCACCACGGCAGGCGCTATTGATGCGCCGACCCAGGTGATTGATTCCGTGCCCTCCGTCAAGGAGTGAGCATGCGTTTTTCGGATATCGCACGTTCGTGCATGCAGAATCTGCTGCGTCGCAAATCACGTACGGTTCTTACGGTGCTTGGTGTGATCGTCGGTTGCTGTTCGATCGTGCTCATGATTTCCATTGGCCAGGGCATCAACGAACAGAACAAGCAGATGCTCAAAAACATGGGCAACCTGAACGACATCACCGTATATGCGGACGGCGGAGGCTCGCATTCCACGGCAACGTCATCCAGCGTGAGCGGTGCTGGCAACGAACAGGCGAAACTCGACGATGACGCCGTGCAGAATTTCCGCAGCATTGCCGGTGTGGCTGGAGTGCTTCCGCAGAAAACGATGTCATACAGTGTGGATGCCACGCAAGGAGCTGGTTCCCGGTACGTATCGCAATATGTCAACGTGGTGGGAGTCGACGCAACGCAATTGGAAGAATCCGGCTATAAATTGGCCAGCGGACGTCTTCCGATGCGTGCCGGCGAAGTGTTGGCGGGCAAATCCTTCGTGTATTCGTTCTACGACAAGTATGCGTCAGATCCGAGCAATCATCGTATAGAAGCGGGCGGTTATTACTGTGATGAGCACGGTTGCGTCCAATCCGAAGGCGAAGACCCGTTCTTCGATATGCTGAACTCCAAAATCACACTGATCACCGGAGCCAACTATCAAAGTCCCGACGACTACCGCAAGGTGGGCAGCGGATCCGTGGCGCCATCCGATTCCGGCAGTGGTAAGAGTCCCACCATTACCATGCCATATACTGTGGTGGGTGTCATTGATTCCTCCGCCAACAACTATGATGCGTTCACTTCCGGCATTGTGATGAGCATCGACGATATGAAAACGTTGAACGTCAAAATATCGGGGGATACCAAGGCCAACACGTCAAGCAAGGTCGTTTACGATCAGGTACTGGTGCACACCCAAGACATTAAAGACGTTGCCGACGTTGAAGCGCAAATCAAGGGCGCCGGTTATCAGACTTCCTCGTTTGAGCAAACGCGTAAGGAGATCGAAAAGCAGTCGCGGGGCATCCAGTTGGCGTTGGGTGGCATTGGTGCGGTGTCGTTCTTCGTTGCCGCGATTGGCATTGCCAACACCATGATCATGTCGGTGTCGGAACGTACTCGCGAAATCGGCATTATGAAGGCTCTCGGCTGCTATGTGCGCGATATTCGCATGATGTTCCTATGTGAGGCTGGCGCGATTGGCCTAGTTGGCGGTGTGATTGCCTGCCTGATTTCCGCAATCGGTTCGATAGGCATCAATATGGCGTCTTTGGGTGGATTCAGTGTTGAGAATCTCGGCAAAGCGATTATGGGCGGCGATGATGTGAGTCGTATTTCGGTGATTCCATGGTGGCTTTTTGTGGTGGCCATGCTGTTTTCGATTGCCGTTGGTGTGATCGCAGGTTTCGGTCCTGCCAATAAGGCTGTGAAGATTCCGGCTTTGGATGCCATCAAGAATGATCAGTGATTGCTGATTACTTGACTGATTACAGATTGGCGGGAATGGTCTTGCGGATATAACGACCATTCCCGCCAATTCGTTGATACACATTAATTATTCGTTGAGAATACCGTGAATTCGAGAGACGATGGTTGCCACGGTCAATCCGTAACGTTCATTAAGCTCGTCAAGCGGCACTCGATCGGTGAACTCTTTGGATGCACCAAAATTCAGCACACGAACGTGAGAAGCTTTGGCATTATTGGAATTTGCGTAGAACGCGGTGACCTTCTCACCCCATCCGCCTTCCAACTGGCCATCCTCCAACGTAACGACTAAACGATGCCCATCGGCAAGCATCGTCAGCAATTCGACATCCATTGTGGAATACTGCAATGCGTCAACAAGCGTCGCAGTGATCGCAGCATGCGTCTCATCATCTTCAGCAAGCGCCGACGTGACTTCCGCAGCCAACGGCATGGTGTTACCGAGTCCAAGAATCGCAACATCTTTGCCGGGCTGAACAATCTGATAGCGGGAGAATGGGCATTCCCCGGCAATATTGACGGCTGGATCATGCTCTTCGGCACGCTGCAACGGGTCGAATGCCATATCGGCGGCACGTTCGAGTGAAAGAATCTGCTCGCCAGGCATACGAATCGCCACCACGCCATGGTCAGACGGGCCGGTTGCCCAAGCCAGCATGTCAAGCATCTGTTCGCCGCTTGCGGGAGCCAAACAGGTCACGTCAGGAACATTGGCGAACATCGTCATATCGAATGTGCCTGAATGTGTGTTGTCGGCGCCGGAAATTCCCGCACCGAAAATCAGCAGTGTGGCAGGAACATGATTCAACGCCAACTCTTGTTGCAGCTGGTCGAAGGTGCGCTGGAAGAACGTGGCGGAAGTCGCAAGCACGGGGCGGCCGCCCGCTTTGGCGATGCCCGCGGCGAACGCAGCCGCATGCTCTTCCGTAATGCCGGTATCAACGTAATGCGCGCCCGCACGCTCGCGAAAATCTCGTGTGATGCCGTTCGATCCAGGGGTTGCGGGGGAGATGACCACCAATCCTGGCTCGTTGCTGAAACGGCGTTCCAACGATGCCATGGCCATTTCGCCATAGTATTTGCGTGCGTCGAGCGGTTTGCCGAGTGAGGCCTCCGGATCCTGCCAATGATTGGCCTCGCATTTGCCCGCATGAGGTTGAGGATTGGTCTGATTGCAGCCGTCCGAACCTTTGTCGAACTCCTCGCCATCGTCGAAGCCTAAGCCTTTGGTGGTGTGAATATGCACTACGATCGGGTGGTCGATACCTTTGACCTCGTTCAACACCTCCACTAGCGTGTCAACATCATTGCCCTGCTCCACGTAGCGGTAATCCAAGCCGAATGCCTTGAACAGGTTCAGTTCCGCCGTGCCATCTGACGCACGTAACTTGGCAAGCTGGCCGTACATGCCACCGAAATCCTCAGCGATCGACATTTCATTGTCATTGACGATGATGATGAGATTGCCGCCCTGTTCAGCCGCGTTATTTAGCCCTTCGAAAGCGATTGCTGAACTCAAGGAACCGTCTCCGATAATGGCGACGACATTGCCGATAGCGCTTTCGCCTGTTGCAATGCGTTGCATATCGCGGGTTTTGGCGAGACCGCACGCGAGTGAAATCGAAGTGCCGGTATGACCAAGTACAAACGAATCATGCTCGCTTTCCAACGGATTGGTGAAACCGGTCACCTCGCCGAATCGGGATTCGTCGAGATACGCTTCGGCACGTCCGGTAAGCATCTTGTGCACGTAGCTTTGGTGTGACACGTCGAAAATAAAACGGTCGCGAGGCGAGTTGAACACGCGATGCAATGCCACGGTGAGTTCCACCACGCCAAGATTTGAGCCGATATGCCCGCCATGCTTCCTGCCGTAATCAAGCAGCGTGGTGCGGATTTCAAAGCATAAATCGCGTAATTGTTGGGCTGAAAGGGCATGTACGTCCGCAGGAGTGTGAATCGAACTCAAAATGCCAGCGGTCATCGTGCGCAATCACCCTTCCCTACGATCAGTGCAACCAAATGCGAAATCTTATCCCACTGTATGCCCCGACGAGGGTGTTTACGGGCAAAGGAGCGCAAAGTCTTCTCAACTTGAGGCACAATAAAGGTGTTTGCAATCGTGAAAAGCCGTTATTCGCAAAGGAGCGCGAACATGAAAGCCGTATATGCCACCGGAACGAATTATGATGATCCGCTGTCTATGCTCGAAGTGGGCGATATGCCCGAACCTGAAACCAAGCCATTCTGGTCCACCATTCGTGTGAAATCAGCGAGCGTGAACCATCATGACGTGTGGAGTCTGCAAGGTGTGGGGCTTGCCGACGAGCAGACGCCGATGATTCTCGGCACCGATGCGGCTGGCGTGCTGCAAGAAGACATTCCCGTGAGCAAGGGGCTTAAGGCCGGCTCCGAAGTGGTGCTGTACACGCTCATCGGCACCGATGGGGCCGGAGTCATGCCGGGGGAGCGTCGTTCGATTCTTTCCGAACGATATGCGGGAACCATGGCCGAATGCACGCAGGTGCCCAGCGCCAACGTGTTCGCCAAGCCTGAGAATCTCAACTTCGATGAGGCTGCAGCATTGGGCACCAGCTGGCTTACTGCATATTCTTTGCTGTTCACGTCGGCGAATGTGAAGCCGGGAGATACGGTGCTTGTTCAAGGTGCCGGCGGAGGCGTGTCGACCGCTGCGATCCAGCTTGCCCATGCGGCTGGATTGGAAGTGTTTGTTACCTCACGTAGCGAAGACAAGCGCAATCGTGCATTGGAAATCGGCGCTGACGCGGTGTTCGAATCGGGTGCGCGACTGCCTCGCAAGGTGGATGCCGTCATCGAATCCGTCGGAGCGTCCACTTGGAGCCATTCCGTCAAATCCGTGCGCCCGGGAGGCACCATCGCCATCTGCGGCGCGACCACGGGCGATCAGCCTGGCGCCGAACTTACGAGAATCTTCTTCCAAGATATTCGTGTGCAAGGCAATACCATGGGTTCTCGCGAGGATTTCGCACGCCTGTTGAAATTCGTGGAACATGCCGATCTGCACCCGGTCATCGACTCCGCATATGCGATCGATGATGCGCGACTTGCGTTTTCCAAAATCGTGAATGGCGACGTTTTCGGGAAAATCATGTTACACATCTAGCCGATTGCGTAAAGTAAGCGGTGTTCAAGAACATGTTCTTTTGGATTCTTTCGGAGGTCCTTGATGGCAGACAACAAGCCTGAAGTCGCAGTGATTATGGGGTCGGCGAGCGATTGGGAAACCATGAAGCATGCCTGCGAGATGCTTGACCAGTTTGAAGTGCCGTACATGAAGCAGGTGATTTCCGCGCACCGCACCCCGGAATTGATGGGTGAGTTCGCGCATAATGCCCGTGCCAACGGTCTGAAGGTCATCATCGCCGGCGCTGGCGGCGCGGCACACCTACCGGGTATGGTGGCGGCCCAAACCACCCTGCCGGTCATCGGCGTGCCGGTGCGTTCCCATGCGTTGTCCGGCTGGGATTCGCTGTTGTCCATCGTTCAGATGCCGGGCGGTATTCCGGTCGCCACCACTGCGGTCGGCAATTCCGGTGCCACAAACGCGGGCCTTTTGGCTGTGAGCATTCTGAGCACTACCGATGAGCGTCTGGCCAATGCCCTGCAGGAATACCGTGACTCGCTGAAGGAAAAGGTGGCTGAATCCAATGCCCAGCTTGTCTGAGGAAACCAACGGCCGTGTTGAAAGGCTGATGCCGGGTGCCACCATCGGCATCATCGGTGGCGGTCAGCTTGGCCGTATGATGGCGTTGTCTGCCCGCTATATGGGCTTCCGCATCGGAGTTCTCGACCCGACACCGGACTGTCCGACCGCGCAGGTGGCTGATTTCCAGGTCACTGCCGAATATGACGACATCACCGCAATCCGCGAACTGGCCGAAAAATCCGATGTACTCACGTACGAGTTCGAAAACGTGAACGCTGACGCCATCGACGAAGTGCGCGCGCTTGCAGCGGCACCGCAAGGCACCGATCTGCTGCGCGTCACGCAGGATCGCGTCAACGAGAAGCAATTCATCAACGACCATGGCACGCCGACCGCACCGTGGAAGGCCGTCAACAGTGTTGAGGAGCTTGACTCGGCACTCGATGAGATTCACTACCCGGCCGTGCTCAAAACCCGTTCCGGCGGTTATGATGGCCATGGCCAGACGGTACTGAAATCCGATGCCGATCTTGAAAAGGTGCGTGCCCGTGCCGATCGTGGTGGCGGATTCCCACCAAGCATTCTCGAAGGCTTCGTCGACTTCGCATTCGAAGCAAGCATTCTCGTTGCAGGCAACGGCAAGGATTACGTGACCTTCCCGATTGTTCGTAACGAGCATCGCAACAATATCCTGCATATGACCATTGCTCCTGCCGAAGTCAGCGAAGCCGTGGCGAAGGAGGCGCACGAACTTGCGTTGCGCTTGGCGCAGGGATTCGAATTGGCGGGCATTCTCGCCATCGAACTGTTCGTCACCAAGGATGAGCGGGTCATTGTCAACGAGCTTGCGCCTCGTCCGCATAATTCCGGCCATTACACCATCGAGGCATGCTCGTTCGATCAATTCGATGCGCATATCCGAGGTATCGCGGGTTGGCCGCTCGAACAGCCTGAACTACTCAAGCCGGCCGTCATGGTCAATGTGCTCGGCCAGCATGTGGCACCGACCCGTGCGCTGATCGCCGAGCATCCGGAATGGAGCATGCACGACTATTGCAAGGCCGAAGTGCGCCATGACCGCAAGATGGGTCATATTACCGTGCTGACCAACGATACTGAGCGGACCGTGGCCGATCTTGAGCGGACTGGCTGCTGGGATGATTTGAAATAAACCTAGACGGTAGGTTTCGCGGGGCGGCCGGTGCGTCGAGAGTTGAGGGCGGGCCGAGACCTAAAAGAAGGGAGTGGATTGGCAGAAA
>ENA-UONT01000433-UONT01000433.1-human-gut-metagenome-genome-assembly--contig:-CS20-NODE-433-length-50595-cov-25.093273_pt1 | contig 50595 bp, 47 predicted proteins | sample MGYA00242459_ERZ724006 | MGnify/ENA metagenome assembly ERZ724006 | reverse complement strand
GCCTTGCGCGGAGCAGCTCCATGGACGCATAGTCCACATTGCACAGGGCGGGCATGATATCCGTAAGACCGTGCCTTATAGCAAACTCCGCCGCCGGACACGATGTGAATTCATAATAAATCGGCTTATCTTTATCGTAAGGCGCAACCGACATCTCGTAATCGTGCCATTTGTCACAGCCGCATTTCGCACGAACAAACGCCTTGTACATCAGCTTTCTCCAGAACGGCTTGTTGCAGTCAACAAATTTCAGCTTGCGGAAAGTCGGAAGAATCAGATTTTCCTCCATCTCTTCGATTTCACGGAACGAAGTAACTGCTTTGCAGACCACATAATAGCTCATGATGGCGATGCAGTCGTAGGTGCCGCCTACGCCGTTGTGGAAGTTCTTTTTGCCGCCCAGATCGGTGCGCCAGTCGGAGAGAAAGACCACGTACTGCCGCTGTACCTTTTCCCATGTCGCCTCCCGCTCTGCCGCAGGATAATGCAGGGCGATTTTTGCCCGTATCTCTTTCTTGCAGGGTTTTGAATACAGCACATGGCTTTTGCGGTCAATTTGCAATTCGCTGTCTTTCATCTGTTTGCCTCCCTTCTTGAAAATCGTGGCATACAGCAGTCATTTCACCGTTTCCGCGCCGTGATACAGAGCCAGCTTTTCTTTTTGTGTATCTGCACATCGTGAAAGCCCGCCTGCTCCAGATACGTCTTCAGCTCGGCGTCCTTGTAGATGGTCATGCCGCCGATGATTTCCGTCCACTTCTCGTCCCTGTCCGTGTCGCCGTTGCTCTCGTTGCAGATGAGAAGGGTTCCGCCGGTCTTCAGCACCCGTCCGACCTCGCAAAAGCACTGCGGCAGATCGGGCCAGAAGTAGACGGTTTCAAAAGCCGTGACCAGATCGAACTGCTCCGATTCAAACGGCAGCTCCGCCACGCTCGCGCACAGCACATCACAGCGTCCCCTCGCAACGGCGGCTTTGTTGACCCTTTTTGATTTCTCAACGCTGACAGGGGAATAGTCGATCCCCCACACAGTGCCTTCCGGACACAACTTCAACAGCTTTTTGATATTCGCCCCGCCGCCACAGCCGCAGTCCAGCACCTTGGCATCCGGAGTAAGCTCCAAAAAGCGAAGTCCCCACCGTGCCACGGGGCTGTGACCGAGATTCATCAGGGCAACCATGATTTTTCCGCCAAGCCCCACGGGGTTGCGGGTGTTTTCAAAAAATGACATATCACACCTCCGATTTCACACATTCGGTATAAGTTAACGGGAAGGATGCTTTCAGAACAACGCTTTTCCGCACCGTCCAGCCGTTCTGCCGCAGAAAAGTCAGATATTCCTCGCTCGTCCACCTGCTGTGGAGAGGAAAGCCCGCCAGCTTCATAAAAAACGCCCTGACCTTGCCGAAAAACGAATTTCCCGCATGAGTGAAGGTCGGCGCAATCAACACGCCGTCATCCTTCAGAACCCGCTTGATTTCTTGCAGGGCTTTCTCCGGCTGCGGCACGATGTGCAGCGCGTTGGACACGATCACCACGTCGAAGGACTTATCCGCATAGGGCAGGCGGAACATATCCTGCACGGAGAAGTGCAGCTTGGCAGAGCGGGTATCTCGCTTTGCCTCAGCGATCATCTCCGCAGAGGCGTCCGTCGCCTCGATGTGCGCCGCCGCGTTTACGATGTGTTTTGCGATCGATCCCGTGCCGGTAGCAAGCTCCAGCACCGTCTTGTGCCGCACGACCGGCCGGATCAGCTCATACATCTCATCATACGCCGCCCGATCCTTTCGCATAAAGCGGTCGTAACGTCCGGCATTTTTGTCCCAGAAATTCTTGTGTTCCTGCATCGCTGTCATTCCTTTTTCCGTCAGATTTGTCTAACCGATACGTACACATCATGAGGTTAGACACAACTAACTCTCGCGCTTTTGAAAAGCCGCATCTCTGCGGCCTTCCGCTTATTCAAATAACTCCCTGCAAGCGCCATGCACCAGCGTTTCCAGCACCTGCGGATACAACTCCCCGATCTGCTCCTTATGGGAAACTGTGAGGATCAGTCCCCGCACCGTCGCGGCAGCCAAAGAAGCGCCGCGCCTTGGCATCAGATCATATTTTTCCAAGAGCTGACGAATATGCGTTTCGTCATCGTGGTAATGTTCCTTTTTGACGCCCTCCGGCAATCTCTGTAAAAGCAGCTTGGCATCATGTTCAATGAAAACCATGTCTCCGGTATCGGAAAGACGCTTGCATACTGCAAGAACCGCCTCTGCCGCGCGCTCCGACGGGGGCAAGCCGTCAGTTTCGCTCAGTGCATGGTCAGCCACTCCGTAAAGCTCGGCATGGATGCCCTCTAAAACCGCAAAGAAAAGCATTTCCTTGGATTCGTAGAATTTATAGAACGAGCCCTTCGCAATCCCGACCGTCTTCGTCAGCTGCTCTACGGAGGTTTTCTTCATCCCCAGCGTGACAGCACAATGTCTCGTTTCCTTCAGCAACGCCTTGCGGAGCTGCTCAGTCTCGTAATCGGTAAAAGCCAAGGTCGCACCCCCATGAAATATGACCGTTTCGGTTCTTTCGGTCATATTATAACATATTGAGATCCTTTTTTCAATAGAAATCTGAATTATCACCGCAAAGAATAAAATGAGGATGTTTTTTCCGTCGAGTAATACCAAACCGGCAGAGAAAAACAAAAAGGCGGCAAGGATTTTACTCCTTGCCGCCCGAACCGCATCAGAACATCTGAACAGAAGAACTGTCCGGTTCTTTGTGGTTTTCACTGTACTGTCCCTGCTTTTGCGCAGGTTGATTTAAGTTTTGCTGATACCACGATGTAAGCCAGCACTGATAATGCATCCTTGTTATCAGGAACATCTCGCTCAGCGACTCAAAGCTCATCATGACTGCCACATGGTTTTCCGGCTTATTACCGAATTTCGGAACGATCAAGCCCTTTTCATTGGTCTCACCCGGACCGCTGTCGGCAACAAACAGAAAATCCGCTTTGTTGGCCGGTACCAGCTGCGCCACGCGGGAAAGGCTTTTTCCGTCCGGTCTTGCCCGGCCGATGGCTCTAAGCTTTTCGGCAGATGTGCCGCCTAGGCATTGATACAACGGCGTATTATCGCCGTTTTTCTTTTTGCTTTGCAGCATATACCGCAGCTCACCGCAATCCAGCTTCCGGCACAGTTCCAGAAACTCATCCACAGCAATATAGATATGAACATTGTTCGTCTGACGCTGACCGGCCGGCTTCGACTGATCATAAGCGGCAAATGCCAGATGGATCCTGCCGATAGAGAAGCTGTCATTCAGGCTTTCCACAAAACAGTTCCGGGCATCTTTGCGAATGATCTGAAATTGATTTCGGTCTTGACGCATGGCTGGCACCATCCTTCGACGTTGGCATCATCCTTATGAGATTAAGGATTTTTTCAGAGTTCTCCTCAAATTGAGGGAGAAAATCCTTACTCGTGTCGTATTCCAGATAGAGCTCCACGAAAGTTGCAGTCCATGCAAGTTCCATTGTGTGATCGCTGCATACCTTTTCCGCCTTACGGAAAATCGAGCCGAGTTGGAAAATCTTTTGATGCCACAGCTTAAAAAACTCATCTTCAACAGGAATGCCAAATTCACTCAGCCACTCTCTTACGGTATGCGTTTCGGCATTATCGCCGCAGCCGGGATTGATGAAAACATACTGTATTTCTCCAATCTTTGCGTTAACTGTGTTTGCAGCTTTTTGATCCACGGTAACGCACCGCCCGATTGGGAACATTGCGCAAACTCCCGGTTTAGCCTTATGAACACTGCACTTACGATCCTTTAAAAGCGGGCACCGTTTAATTGAACCACGAGGCTTCAGTCGGACAATAGGTATGCAGGAGTCATGTCCGATATAAGTCTCGCAATATCTCTTAAACAGTTCCTCGGGTGAGATCTGCAATTCCTTTGCCATGCAGTATATGTCTCGCGGTGTCAGTAGAATGTCCTCACGGTTAATGCAGCACTTGCCGCACATGGTGCAATGAAACCGGAAGGGTTCGTCCACTCCGATTTTCATGCTGTCAAAATTGTCTACAATTTCTTTTAGTCTTTTATCCATTGATATTACCTCCAAAAATAGATGGAGGCGCCGCAAAACGACGCCTCTTTGTTGTGTCATACTGACCTGTTACTCTGTAAGTTCTTTCAGATACTCACGCAATACTTTCAGATTTCGCTCATACTGAGGCAGGAACGGTTTGCCCGTGTCGAAATTTCCGTATTTAGCCCAGTGAAAGCACATAACCGCTTCCTTCTTGCGGTCATCCGGAATTTTTCTGAGCAGCCGCGCCAACTCTTTCGCAGAGCCAAGATCAGCAGTTAAGAACGCACGGTCCTCTTCATCAAAGCGTTTTTTCATCCATGTTTTCACATGAACCTTCGTCCCTTTGAAATGCTGCCTGCGCTCGTAGGATACCGGATACTCATATCTGCCGTTTTCCTTCGGGTCTACAATGAACGGATATATCCGGCAAGCTCTCGGATTGACCGTGTGAATCCGGCATCGATTATCCTGCAGGAAAATGCAAGCTTCCTCCGGTCCCTGCGTCTTGAGAAAATACACGAAAAAGCCACACTCATTTAACAGTGCCGGCTCGGTGTACCGTTCCCAAAAATCATCCATGCACTCGATATCTTCGCCTTGCTGCTGCAAATGCTTTACGATACGGAATGCATCCAGAGCTTCGACCGGAACCTGCATATGTACATGCTTGCAGCATTCTCCGCAGCCGATGCACCGAAACGGCACCTGCTCCTTCGGACTCAGTCTGACGAGATTTTGATACAGTTCATCCATCAAACTTCCTCCAGCAGCATTTTTCTCCTGCAAATTTGATTTGCCTGAAGCCAACGCTGTCGCAAAACCAATACCCGATACCTTCCATCCAGACGATATCCGAAACGCTCATAGAGCGGCCTCTATATCCGTTCGGGTGTTCGAGGTTGAAAATGCGAAAAATATCTTCCGCTGTCTGCACCGGTAAATCGCCGTCAAAGACGAGCTCGTAGCTATCTGCGTTGATTCCACCGTGTAATACGGTAAATTTGTAACCCATGAACATCAGGTTTTTATCATCCTTTTCAGGAGCGATCTGATACAGCTTTATTTTCATTGCCGATAACCTCCCTTTTCTCGTAATACCGTCTCATTCCCTCCATTGCATGGCGAAGGTCTGAGTCAAAGCGGTACCAGTCTGCGATCAGCAGGTTTATGGACGCAGCGTCACAAAGGCATGCATCCTCTAAGCAGAACAGTTCGTAATCAACGCTGTCTACTTCATTGAACGGCAGACTCAACACGCCTTCTTTTACAAGCAGCAGAAAAGTGCCGAGATGCAGCTCGTCCGTGGTTGGGTAATACCAGCACAGCTCATTTTGATATTTCTCCATGTACTCCCCGCAAATGTCCATCAGCGCCCTATGTGAAGCACCGTTTTCACGGAGATGTTCAAGTACCTCCTGACGGTTTTTCAGCTCGCCAAGCGGAAAACGCTGACTGCCGATTTTGATAAAATCATCGGTTTCGGGAGTATCCCTCACTCCGAGTATCCAGAAACTGTCCTCGGCAAGATGCAGGCATTCCCAGTCATACCCGAGATTCCTGCGAAGTAGGAGTTGGCTCACAGTCATACTGAGTGAACTGACGCTGTCGGCATGATCCTCCTCCGGTGGAAGCGACAAATCGCGCTGACTATCCGTTGCATCAAGATCTTCAAGGATACGGTGCAGGTCGGATAAGGGAAGCCCCTCCAAAGGGAAGCTGATATCCCAGTAGGTATCGTCATCGGATTTTGCCATACAGAAAACATCTTTGCCAATGATTTTTCGGAGTTCCGTTCGGACCATTTCCGCAACCTCCGCCCAGGTTAGTTTTATTACTTTTGAACTCATGGTTCATTATTCCTTTCTGCCATATATGGCGCGTAATATTTGGTTTCATCCTCGTCTGAGGCATAGGTGCCGATGCAGATCTGCGCACCTTCATCCCGTTCGGAATTGTATTCTGCAAAGCAGAGCAGCTCGGAAGCTTTTCCACCATCGTGATCCCAATAGATATTGATGGCAGGAAAGTGGTCATCCTCATAGACAACGGCCCGAAGGTAGTTTCCGTCTGGAAGGACAAGTGCAATTGTCGGCTCCAGAGGGCTATCATCGTCAAACTCGTTTGTATCTGCCAATGAAAAACGATGTTTTCCGAGCGATGGCTTTCTGAACCGCCTTTTGGCTTTGTCCAATTCGGATTGCAGCGCTGAAAAGATATATGCCACCTGTGCGTCCGTGTACGCATATACACTCGTTCCGGAGCAATTTCCGAGCAAGCGGATCACCTTAATGATTTTATTCACCCGTGCTTCTGCCACTCGGCGGAAACGGTCTGCCTTGGATTCTTTCATATGGCGTCGCCTCCGTTCTGTATATGCTCAATCTGAAATGCAATTTTTGCGAAGAACTTAGCATTGTCATCAAGATACCGCTGCGCTGCCTTTTCCGTTCTGAATTTCCGAACAGAGGCTGCTGTCGGCGAAATCTTTCGAGCAAACCATATGCGGCGGCTGCTGCGTTTGACAAAGAAGCCTTGGTCGGCTCGCAGCACATAATACTCAGACAACTCGTTGTGATTCAATGAGTCATTTTTGCGCCGTGTCGGCGGATGCATCACGGTTCGGTTGTCCCAAAAGGATACCGAGATTGGTTTCCCATCCAGTTCACATAGCTTGTCGAGCAATTGTTTTGTTGTGTAAACAACATGCTTTTTCCAGACTGGCTCTGCATATTCAACTACAACAACGGTATTGCCGCACGCCCTGTATTCCTCCATGGTGTGAGCCGTTTTCATCCCATTCATGATCCAGCGGCCAAATTCGCCTACATCAAAGGAACGGTTTCGGCTTTTCCTTATTCCGTCACGGTTATCGCTGTTCGCCGCTTCGTATATCGCTGCAATTTGCCTGATTTCCTCTTCGGTAAAAAGCTGACGGCCGTGAAAAGTATAATTCAAAACAGACCAGTGTTTTTCCGGGACCTCCCGACCGCAGGCGTCAAAATCGAAGCAATTGGACGAACCGTGATTGACAACCGGTATGAAGCGATCACCTACACGGATATAAGCTCTGTCATAGTAGATTTCACTGCTCATGCCGATACCTCCTGTTTCACATGCAGGTGGTAGTTGGTATTGACAGTTTCAAAGCAAATTTCCTGTGCAGAGATCTTCTCGGTTCGCAGGACCGTGCTCGTCATACGCATTCCGTCTGCTTCGCGGATAAATGCAGCTTCGCCGACTTCGATTGGATAAATCAGACTGCCGGTAAGCTCGATGTTCTTTTTCTGTGGATTCATCCCAATGTCCTCCTTATAAAAATCTGATTTCGATTGCGGTGATTTCTCCGCCCTGCTCATAGGCATACACGCCATAGCAGCCATCACCATACCCGGACGAGCTATAAAAGCCCTCCTTGATCAACCAGGCATCGCCATGCCTGACTCGATCGCAGAAAGCGGCCCATTCGTCGTCGGTATAATCCGGTTTGTTATGAAAGAAGCCTGCCAGTCCGGCATCTACACCGATATCGCCGATCTTTTTCATCTCTTTCTGACACGGAATTACGCCGTCAAGATATATCCCGATGATCCCGATCACATCGTAGCAATACGGTTCACCGTTATCGAATATGCCCTTGTCCTTGTGATGCCATGCTATGCAGGTATACACACCTTTTCTGATCTTCACATCCGTTATGCGGCACCACACATCCCGGTTATAACACGGGTCTGTAATATCGACGCTTCCGTGAAAATCCATCGTTCCAATTTTCTTTCGTCTCATTTCTGAGCTCCTTTCTAAAAAAATATGGCGGAGCAGGAAAGACCCACTCCGCCACATTTTGCTGAGATCATTCAGCGAGCATATTTTCAAATTCCTGTTCTGTCAGAGTCTTCACACCGAGCTGCTGCGCCTTTGCAAGCTTACTGCCGGCCTTTTCTCCCACGATCAGGTAGTCCGTGTTTTTGCTGACGGACGAACCGGGCTTTGCGCCCAGCTCCAGAAGTCGCATCTGAATGCCGTCACGGGTGTAATTCTCCAGCTTTCCCGTTGCAACAACGGTTTTGCCATAGAAGGGATTGGTTGTATTTGTGGACATATTTGTTGTCTCCTTTTCAAAAATAATTTTGTCGAGCAGCGGACGCCAAAGCTTCGCTTCTTCCTCATCCGCATACCATTTGTAAATGTTGTTGTGCATCGTTTCTCCGAAGTTCGGAAGCTGCGTAAAATCGAAGCCGCCTTGGATTGCGGATTCAAAGGCTTCCCATGAGCCGCCGAAATAACGATCCAGATCACGACCGGCATGTCTGCCGACCATCGGGATGCCAAGACCGGCAATAAACTTCGCCAGCGTACAATGTCGGCTCTTTTCGATGGATTCCTGAAGACGCTCATAGGATTTCACGCCGAGGCCATCAGTCTGGATGATATCCTCCCGGTGCTGTTCCAGTTTGTACAGATCTCCGAAGTTTTTGATCCAGCCATGACCGATAAACTTCTCCAACGTTGTGGCGGAGAGACCCTCGATATTCATGCGGGTCTTTTCGCAGAAATGGTCGAACTTCTGAACCAGCTTGGCTGCACAAGATGGATTCTCGCAAAACAACTGCTTGCTTCCTCCCGGCAGGGTATGGAATGTGAGCCTTGAACCGCAGCAGGGGCAGGTATGCGGATAATCCAATTCTCCGCTTTTGGTCCTGTTCTCTGCAATCTGCGGAATGATTTTGTTTGCCTTATAGACCATAAGCTTGTCGCCGATACCCAAAGCCAGATTCTTATAGATGGTGAAGTTATGCACATAGGCGCGGCTCACCATCGTCCCGTCAATCCCCACAGGCTTAAAAGTCGCTGTCAGACTGACCATTCCAGTTCTGGTCACGGCAACATCCAATCCGGTACACTCCGTTTCATAGAGTTCGTCCTCCCATTTGAGTGCCATCAGCCGATTTTCATGATGTCCGGTGGCGCCAAGACTCCGGCCATAGACAAGGTTGTCGTATTCCATAATCACGCCGTCCACGGGGTAGCCATACTCAGCGGGCTTGAAATCTGCGATCAGCTTACGAAGCTCATCTGCATCATGGGCATCCGTATACACATACGGAACTACATCAAACCCATTTTCCGCAAGGAATTGAAGCTGGGCAGTTTTGCTCTGTTCTTCGATAGAATCGCTGATCAAATCAAAAGCAAAAAACTCCAGATATCGTTTCCCAGACTCACGGGCATCCAGCATTCTTACGCTGCCGGCTGCCAGATTTCTGGGGTGGGAATATGGCTCACTCAGACTGAGATTGATCTTTTCAAAGTGCGCCCAGGAAATGACGCCTTCACCTCGCACCTCAAATTTGTCTGTACAGGGAATGCACATTGGCACATTCATAAAAGTGCGGACGGTATGCGTCACATCCTCGCCGATAATGCCCTCACGGCCTCGGGTGATTGCCTGCTTGAACTCTCCACCTTCGTAGCGGAGGACTATCGTCAGGCCATCCAGTTTCCACGAGAGCACCACAGGTCTGCCGTTTGCAAACCGAAGCATCTCATCAACGGACTTTGTTTTATCTGCTGAGAGCATCGGCTTGGTATGGCGCACCGGCATCAGTTCTTTCAGGATCTCTCCGGGAACAGTCTGAGTAGGTGACCCGGAAAGGATCAAACCGGTTGTTGTTTCCAGTTCCTTCAGTTCATCGACCAGAAGATCATATTCACGGTCTGTCATTGTGGGATTATCGTCCCGGTAATACGCAACATCTGCCGCCTTGATCCGATCGATCAATTCCCGCATATGCTGCCTTAGATTTTGATTCGTACTCATGTACAGTCTTTCCTCCTTGAATTTTGTTTTGTAGGGATCAGTGTTGTCCATTCATTGCAAGTCCTGCAAAAGAAATTTTGTCCACAGATCTTTTGGTATTGCGGCACAGTAAATTGCTGCGTAGTTCCGCAGCAGGCCGTCTTAGCCCATATCAGCTCCGCCGAATCCAAAACATTGGGTCGGTATTTTCGGTTAAACGGGATATAATCTGCCCAAAGCGGATCATCAAAAAGTCTTGCAGCATGGCATTCCAGTGCATAATCTGTGATTTCACTTTTCCCGTGAAGCCAGGGTGTGTGTTCTGCACACCACTCATAGAGTTGCTTTTGAAGTTCCTGTTCACTTCGGTAGGCGATGAGCTCTGTTATCATCTCTCGCCATTCTGAAATCTCCAAATCGCCAAGCGCTGTCATGCAACCGTTTCGGTACTGATATCTTTTGCCTTGCCCCGTGTCGGAAATGAGAATGGAACGGCCTGTAAAATATCGGACTTTCAGGTCCGAAAAGCTCAGATTTGCTATAGCCTTTTTCATACGGCTATATCTCCATCTTCACTCTGCGCCTTTGAAAAGGGCACCAATGCACACGGTGTATACCACCTGTCCCACTCTTTCATCGTCAGGGTGTTTCCGTGAATGACCATGGCAGGGATTCCATACAGACTCAGTTGGATATAGGCCATCCAAACGCAGCGAATGTCAATATCCTGCGCCACAAAGAATGTATTGTGACGATAGTCAAATTCCTTACGCTGCATTGCCCAAATGGCGCCGATAACCATCGTTCCCGAGCCGCAGGTCGGCTCGTTAATGGTAATCGGACCATCATTGGCTGAAAGCTCGTCCGATGGAAGCGTTATTTGTGCCATAAGCCGGCAGACATCGTCCGGCGTGAAGTATTGCCCGTTCCACTCGTTATTCAGATTCAGCTCGTGATAGATTCCCCCAAGAATGTCGCAGGGATCATCTCGATACTCACGGACAGTCAGGAATAGCAATGCCAACATCCGCGCATAGGACGATAAAAGTTCCGGCGTCATGGTCGACGCCATCTCCTGATATCGCTGTTCTCGCTTTTCGGCATTTTCCGGGTCGGTCTGGGCAGCAAGGCTGTTTGCGGTAATCTCCAGGAATGTGGTAAACACCGTGTTCAGCCCTTGCGACTGTGCCAGGGATCGTATCTCGGAAACCAGTTCTTTTCTATGTTCACTTTTCATCAACATGACCGTCCTCCTGAATACAGATTTTAGGCGGAGAAAACTCCAGGCTTCTCCCGTTATCGACGAATTCCATTTCCGAAATGGTGATTTGGGTTTCCGGAATGGTATCGGAATATAACCCGATATCTGTAATAACCATATCGCATAGCTCGTCGAGTCTTCCGTTCGCAGGTTCTTCACCGAAATATACGCCTTTGTATTTGGCACCAAAGCCATCAGGATTGCGGTATATTTCGCTTTCATCCCAGTTTAGGGAAGCACTTTCGCCTGATGCCAGTCTGACCTCGATATAATCGATAAACAGATCCGGTATGGTGGTTGTCGCCTCAAGGTAAAGAGTCAAGCTCATCACCTCCAGCCCCGTTTAGCTCCTGCTGCTCCCATTCGGTTTCCGCAATAAACTCGCGGACTTCATACAGACTCAGGGCGATATAGACGCATAGCATCAACATGCCGGAAAGCACCTCCAAAAGAAGTCCGAGTTCAATTGCCATAACGATGGTTGCTGTCCCAAGCGGGATAATGATTACTGCCATAGCAAGCATGGCTACAAAAATAATTCGAGAAAGCATTCTCAAGTCAGTTCACTCCTTTATCGGATTTTGTATATAGTTACGGCAAGCCATAAGGCTCCCCGAGAAAAAAGGTTGGGGAGCCTTATGGCTCCGATCTATATAAAAAAAGCACCCAAAGAATGAATTTACACATTCTCTGAGTGCTTTGTTGCCAAACGGCCAGGATGAAATTGTAAACACAGAGGGAGGCCCCTATGTGTCCGCCCGGTTCTGTGCTTCCCGTTAGAAAGCATAAAAATAGTGCCTGAAAGATGCTCTCTCAGACACTGTGTAACCTGAAAACTATAACTGCAAAAATGCAATCAATGAAACTTACAATGAAATTATAGCAGAAAACGAGGTGGATTTCAAGTAGTTTTCCGGATTTCAATTTGTACCACAACGAATTTGAAAAAAATTCGTGAAACCGGTTGATTTTCTCGAGAAATTCGGCTATAATAATATCGGATATTAAATCAGCCGAAAGGAGGGGCTTTATGAAATATATCAAACGGCACGCAGAAGCAACGGTGAATACGCTTTCCAAAATGTTCGGTGCGATCCTTGTTGCCGGCCCACGGCAGGTCGGAAAAACCACTATGCTTCAGCGCATTACGGAAGGGATGAACTATGCAACCCTCGACGATCTGATCGTCCGTGCGGCTGCACAGGAGCAAAGCGGAACCTTTTTCAAAGACAATCCGCCTCCGGTATTTGTTGATGAAATCCAGAAGGCACCGGAATTGTTTTCTCAGATCAAGATGCTTATAGACCGGGAGCATAAAAAAGGGGAGTTTTTCATGTGTGGATCCCAACAGTTCCAAATGATGAAAGGCGTCAGCGAATCACTGTCCGGCAGAATCGGGCTGGTAACCCTGCTTGGTTTTTCTTTGCGTGAGCGGTACGGTGTGTCCAATGATACACCGTTTCTGCCGACGGATGCGTATTTTGACGAGCGCAAAAAACAGCTTGCCAACATTCCATACGAGGAGGTATGGAAGATGATCCACCGCGGCTCTATGCCGGAGCTTTGTGAGAATCCGGATTTTGATTGGCAGATGTTTTATGGCGCATATGTGAGAACCTATATTGAACGGGATGTCCGTGACCTGTCCGAGATCGGAGACACCGTGAAATTCACTCGCTTTATGACGGCTGCCGCAGCGTCCACCGGGCAGCTCGTCAACCTTGCCTCTATGGCACGGGATGTCGGGATCAGTCAGCCGACAGCGGAACGATGGCTTTCGATTCTTGTAGCCTCCAACATTGTTTATCTGCTGAAGCCATACGCAACCAACATTACCAAGCGTGCAGTAAAGACTCCAAAGCTGTATTTCTTGGATACCGGGCTGGCGGCCTACCTTACCCGGTGGAATACGCCGGATGTTTTGAAAAACGGCGCTATGGCCGGTGCTTTCTTTGAGAGCTTCGTGATCGCCGAGATCATTAAGAGTTATTATAACAAGGGAATCGTTGAACCGCCGCTGTATTTCTACCGCGACAAAGATATGAACGAGATCGATCTGGTGATTGAAGAAAACGGAACACTGTATCCTCTCGAAATGAAAAAGCATGCAGATCCGCAGAAGAAGGATATGGATGCCTTCGATTTGCTCGACAAGATTCCCGGCACAAAGCGTGGCCCGGGCGGAGTGATTTGCCTTTATGACAGGCTTATCACACTGAAGGGCAATGACCGCGTTATTCCCATCAATTATCTGTGATAGACTTATGTGATTAAATTAAGGCAACCGAGTTGACCCAAACAGAACTCGGTTGCCTTTGCCTTTTCCGCTTATGATACGGTATTCATTATGTCCCCAAAGAGTTTCACCAAACTCCTTGAAAAAGCCGTCTACAACGATTATAATAGAATCGTGTGATTCGTTGGGAGAATTGGAAATGGAAGAAGTATCAAAAGCTAAGCACTATATTGCCGTTAATGCCGGCGGACGGTATCCGCTATTGAAAACCGCCCAGGACTACACGGAATATTTCCATGAGGCATTATCCTTCTCGGATCTGTATGAAACCTACCGATACATAGAAAAACACGGGCTTGAAAAAATTGCAACCGTCATTACCCGAATGATCTGACCGCATTGTCTGCGGTCTTTTATTTTGGGGTTAACTCACCGCCGAAAAAAGCTGCGCCCGGGCAACTCAGTTCACCATAAATTATGATCAGTCCTTCGCCCTGATAAGGCATCCGACGAATATTGCTGCCAGGAGAGCAGTAACAACAATTGCTATAGCAGTAACATATTCAAATCCATATAAAACAGGCGACAGCGAACTTATAGCTGCAATTCCCGAGACGCACATAATCGCCGTGTTCAGACCCCGGCTGTATTTAAACCAGCTAATAGCTATCAGAATAATCAGCACACAGGTCAGGACTGCGGCAATCAACGGTCCGAAATTTGCATAGACATACGGCACAAGGCTAAAAAAGGAATAGGTTCGCACCCAAGGCTCGCCCTCAGGATTCATAAATCGCAGCACCACACCGTTTGGCAGCAGTTCAAAAATCAAAGCAATCCCTGCTAAGAAAGATAAAAGCAATTTCCTTATCTTCATGTCACTCCTCCTTATTGAATTTCGGTTCCGCCCCACTCCACTACCGTAAAACCGGAACGCTGTACTGCACTAAAACCCTGCTCCGGCAAGTAGATATACGAATCTGCCTTTTTCCAAGACATAAAAACACGGATCAGCGTATCCGGTTCAGGGCTTACTTTAAGCTCGGCGGCGTTTGTATAAGCGTCAGTCTGGAAAGAAATAATGTTGTATGGGTTTTGCTCCATATGCGGCAGCCAATACACGATAAACTCGTTTGCTTCACGGCGGGTAAGACCCAGTTGCTCCAAGGCACCTTCCAAAAATGCAGCGGTATCTTTGCCCTTTACACAAAAGCCTTTGCTCATATCATACTTCGCGTAGGTTTCGCCTTCCCAGTAAAGATAGTTATAGGTTCGTCCGTTTTTATCGGTCAATGTTCCATCCGGCGCCGCCGTGACGACCCATCCGTCGCTATACTTCGGATAGGTGCAAGTCAGTCTGCCGTCAAGAGTAAGCTCAACGGAGATATTTGTTTCCTTTTCGGGATACAGATAAATGACCGGCTTATATGCAACAAAGGGTTCCGGTTGCCAATCGCTTGCCTGTACAGTCAGCACATCCGCTTCCACGCGTTCATTTTCTTGGTCATAATAGGTGTTTTCATAGGTGCAGGTGATCTGATCTCCGACACACCACTCCTCTGAAAGTTTGCCGTTTAGCTTAATTTCATACGGCATCGGGATAACGGGGCTTGCAAAAAAGCAATTGGAATAGATCTTTGTGATCTTGATATGGTCGAAAAAGTTGTAATCGACTTTTTCTGCCTTATTTTTATCAAGCCACTGCTCGGTATGCTCCATATGGCGAAGGTCATCGGATAATTGCCAGCTTGTCGCATGGATCCGAGCAGGGTAGGACTCCATAATTTCGCCCGTATAGGTCACCTTGACCACACTGCCGACCTCAACATCAAGCTTCTCCAATTCACTGATGCCAAAAGAAATCTTATCGCTGCTTTTCAGCTCGGCGCTATCTGAAACCGGCTGAACAAGAGCAGATGATTCACCGACTTCAAGTACGGTTGCTGTAAACGAATGCTCCACTTTATCTTTCTCCCGTGTCCACAAGCTGCCGATAGATCTGAAATTATTCGGAAAAAGATAAACACACAGCTTATCGTAGGTGCTATCCCCGGTCAGCCTGTTCCATTTCACGATTTTATAAGTCAAAGCGGTATATTCTCTCGTTCCGCCATCCTTATAAACACCACTGGGAATCGGTATGAAGAGAACTGCAATAAGGACAATAACGATGGGGATCCATATTTTCTTTTTCATTTTGCCGCCTCCTTATTGATGACTTTGCCATTATAAGAAACCGTGATGCTCTGTACTTTCTCAGACCTGTTCTTTTCATAAAAGCTGACAGTCCATAAGCCTTTTTCCGAGTCGAATATCGCATCGGTCCGATCATATTTTGCGGTAATACCCTTCTTTGCAATTTCGATTGCTTGGGATTTATCTATGATACCGTCTGCAATTTTAACGGTGCCGAGTATCTGCATAGCTTCATCGCCATACCGGTCCCACCATTTATCCGCTCCTTCATTTATTGCCACATAAGAACCGGGCATATCGGTAAAGCTGATAAAATCCCATACCTTCTTATTATCGTAAGTGCCTTTTCGTGCTTTATATGCACCGACAGTGATTTCTTTCTCTTCAAGACCGGTGCCGCAAACACCGAATGCGGTATAGCACCATACTTTTATTTTGCCCTCGGCCTGATCTGCCGGCCAAAAGGAAATACAATATTCGTTGGCATTATCACCATGCTCCGTCTCATAATTCCAGTCGTGAGGGATCGTAAGTTCGATATTGGAATAGTTTCCGGACTCTCGTGCCGTGGTTGACTGTATCTTGGGGTTAACACCGTCCAAGTACACGATCACATCAGATTCGCTCGCCACATCAATGTCCGCTTCAGGCTCGATCAAAATATGCCACGCAGCCATGTCAGAAGTACCGACCTCCGGAATAATGGAACGAATGCTGATATACAGCTTACCATCGGAACCTAATTTGACATTATCGACATTATGTCGATTTGATCCGCTGCCTTCTTCAAGAAGAACCATTACAAGAATCTGCTTTTCAAAGTATGCCTCATTGTATTTATCGCAGGCGTCAAGAAAACCGATGGTGGTGTCCGAATAAACTTTGTCTTTACGCTCCAGGTCATACTTATCTTTGCTTGCATTATAGTAAGCCTTCAGTCCATCAACAGAGCGAATGATCTTAACAACGGGATAGTCCGCATCTTCGCGATACCCGTCTGTTCTGATATATTGAGGGTTAAAATCGATAAAGGACTTTTGTACTTCTCCGCCGGAATCTCCGGTGCGGGTAATAGTAAACTCCGCCCACAGCTTGCACTTTGTACTTTCTCCGCCGCGTCCCTTATCGTAAACACTGCAGTCAGTCACAAAACGGTACTTTCCGTTTTCAGAGATATCAAAAGAGTTTGACAGAGTATAGCTTTTTGTTTGAGTGGTTTTTCTTCCTAATTTATAGCCTATGGCAGTAAAGTTGAGACCGTTGATTGCACAGCTCGACCATTTACCGTTCTGCTCACGCTCAATATCGTAGCTTTCCCCATAAACCACTTCATAAAAGGTTTTGTTGACCCAGCTGACATTCAACTGTGTTTTTCCTTCATCCTCGGCAAGATTTAAAATTCTGACACTTACACCGTCAAAATCCGTGTTGGTCTCGCCGATTGCAACTTTGAGTGTGCCGGATCGGCTATCGCCGTTTTTGCTTTGCCCATCATCCCGGCTGCACGCAGTGAGGCAACCCAGCAGCAAAACAGACAGTAACGCAGAAATTACTCTTTTCATTTGCCATCCTCCTTTTTGAGCACTACTCCCAGTGCCTGTAACAGTTGCACATATTGCTCCTCGGTCAAAACGGTTTCTTTCTTTGCTGCATTGTCTATAAGAATGTGGTCATTCAGCATATAACAAGTTTGACCGCCATCGGTTGCCGTAAATATGATCATATATACGGGTGCCGCATCATATGCATCGCTGCCGGATGTCTGTTGTCCTTCCTGATCTTCGTTTTTATGCTCGCCGGTCTGAATAATGTTATTAAGCATCGACTGGACCAAACGATAGACTCCTGCAATTTCTGCCGGATCGTCCTTCAATACCGCGGTCTGATCTTTGGTTGCACTGTTCTTCGTCTCTATTCGTACATATTCGTTTTGGCTATATGCAGCACCGGAAGTATTTTCGGCACGCTCATCCGTTGCACCGGATTTCTTGTTGTTTACAGGCAGCATTGCCGGCAAAACCATTACAGACCATACCGCTATAATCAGACAAAGCGGTATACACACCGCAAGCGCACGGCTGCGAGCTTTTCTGCGCTCTTTTATTCTGTTTTCACTGCGGCGGAACACCTCCGCTTTTCTTTCTTCAAAGCTTCTCATAATAACAGCTCACCATCCTTTCCAAGAATGATGCGAAGCTCCTTTTTGGCACGATACAGAAGGTTATCCACCTGCTTGCGGCTTTTCTTCATGACCTTTCCTGCTTCGTCATAAGACAGATCTTCAAAATAAATCAAATGAATGACAACACGCATATCATCCGGAAGTGAGTCGAGAGCATTGTTTACGATTCTTTTCCGCTCATTCTTCAAAACGGTTTCTTCCAGTGCCTCCAGTTCGGTCGACACTTTCTCTGCCTCGGAAAGCTCAACAAAATCAATGATTTTGCGACGCTTTATGTAATTCAACGCTCTGCTGCGACCAAGCATGAACAGATAGGTTTTCAGTGTCACCTTGAAATTGTACCGATGTTTATTGACCACCAGATCGGAAAAAGCATCGATGGCAATATCCTCGGCCGCATGGATGTCATGCACATAACGGTCGATGAAGAACACAAGGCCGTCAAACAGTTCCTTCATTATCTCGTCAAAGGCACTCTCATCACCTTCAAGGAAACGGCGGTAGCTACTTGCGCCGTTATCCATAGGAGTTCCTCCTTATTGCGGGATCACGTCTGATCCCTTCACTTATTATACAATCGGGCAAAGCGGCATTCCTTATAAAAAACGCAAAAGCCCGTAACTTTTTTGCAAGCTACAGGCTTTTGTCGTCATCCGTATATGGCTCTCGGGTGGTCGACGCTTCCTATAACCGCTCCGGGAAGTCTATTGTTTAGTTTATTCGGTGTCGCTCAGCAGTTTGACACGCTTCTTGTAGAAGGAGACACCGATCTTGAAGAAGTGGGTGATGCCTTCCTGCTTCATCGCTGTGACATACTGCCGTCTTTCGATTTGCGCCAGAGCCTCTTTGGCAGAGGCCTCAAGCTCAGTGTCAATGCAGGCTTCGGCAATGCCGTCCTTTAGCACCTTGAGCTCTATGATGATACCCGGCATTTTCTTGTCGTAGGGCCTTAACTGAATGTCGTATCTGCCGTGGCCGGATTCTCTGTTGGAGTCCACACGATAGAGGTTATTCATGATCGCGCAGATCCCGAGGATAAGTCCGTGATAGAAATTCTCATGGGCATAGTCAAAGGAGCTGATGGAATTCAGCAGCAGCTTTTGCAGATTATCCTGCAATTTCGGAACATCCTGCCTTATGATAGCCTGCTGGATCGCAATAGCCGTTGACTGAGAGATCACATTCGTCAGTGCAGAAAGGATCTCCTTTTCATAGACATAGAAAATCTCTTTATTCGGTATGGCAATGTCGCAGATGGCATTTCCGTCATGCAGTTCATCCTTTTTTACGACCTTCAGATAGCCGGCAGAAAGCAGGAAGCTGTAGATCGTTGTCGGGTTATTCCTGATTTCGGGATAGATCACAGAGGTGTCCACATAAGAGGAAACCATTTGTCCCTGCATCAATTTGCGGAGATTGTCGGCAGTCTCGTCGTCCGCCTCTGCAACGATCTGTCGGATGATGCTGTTATCTCCCGTGGATTGCCAATAGGCTTTTGCCGAACAATTCTCGTCCATATAATTGAGAACGGACCAGGGGTTGAAAATGTCCGTATCGCCAAAGCGATAGCCGTCATACCACTTACAGATCTCCTCGTACTTATCCGTTCGGCCGTAATACTCCATGATGCCCCGGATCTCGTCTTTGGTAAAGCCGAAATATTCACTGTAGCGGTCTTCGAGAATAGAGTTTACCTTTAAGTTGTTGAGGCCGCTGAAAATGCTTTCCTTTGCCACACGAAGAATGCCGGTCAGGAAGCCGTAGGAAAGGTTCGAGTTATCTTTGAAGGCGCCGGATAGAAGATTGCGCATAAAGCCGGTGATCTGCTCGTAGTATCCCTCCGTGTAGCCCTGCTGGATAGGTGTATCATATTCATCAATGATAATGACAGCGGGACGGCCATAATGCTCATTGAGCATGTGCGAAAGCTCCAGAAACGCCCTTGCCATGCTGACTTCCGTGATCGTACCGTCAACGACCTTACGGAAGTAGTCCTTCTCAAATTCATTGCACTTGTCACTGGTCAGCAAAACATCGTGGCGCAGATACTCATTTGCAATGATCTCACGGATCGCCGTATAGGTCTGTTCCCATGCTGCAAACTTAATATCCTTAAAGGTGACGAAGATGACCGGGTATTTTCCTTGCTCACGGCGATACTCCTCGCCGCAGCTCCAGATCTTTTTGTTCTTGAAGTACCTGGAAGTATCCGTGTCGCTGACCTCGAAGAAGGTCTTCAGCATATCCATTGCCAATGTTTTTCCGAAGCGTCTCGGACGGGTAAAAAGAGAAACCTTGGGCTTGAAATCGATAAACTCCTTGAGCATCAGGGTCTTATCCACATAGTAGTACCCAGAAACCAACTCCTTGAAATCGGACACACCAATAGGTAAAGGTAATTTGGCGGTTGCTTTCATCGCTCGTGTAAACTTATTCCTGCGGCCGTCTACTGGTTTTTCGGCATCGTCAGGAATAAGCCATAAGCCTGCTTCCTTTTTCACACCCGCTATGCGTCCGTCTCTGCAGAGCGTGGTAATTCTTCTTTCGGTCAATTCCCAACGGTCAGCTGCCGTCTTCACATCCATATAGCTCATAAAAGACCCCTCCGTTCCTACTATATCATGTCAACATTATAGCAGAAATCAAAGTAGATGTCAAGATAGAAAGAACAATGCAACTCGTACGAAACTTGATATTCTGAGTCGAATATACGGATTCTATGGAATAATCACTACCGCTAAAACATCTTGCCTTTCTACAAAAGGCTCCTTCCAACATCGCGAATCATAGGAATGCTCCGTGTTATCCCCAAGCACATAAAAGCATTCTGCGGGTACTGTCAATGTCTGACCGTTTTCCTCAATTATATCACCGCCGACAGCGGCAACTCGTTTTACAAACAGCTTCTCATTATGCCGGAACACGATAATATCTCCAGTTTCAATTGAACCGATAATTCTGATTCCGAGAAGCACGCTGCCCGTTTTCAGGGTTGGTTCCATAGAGGAAGTTGGGACATACCCTATGAAGAACATCCACCTGAACAGAGCGATTACCGTAAAAGCTACGGAAAGCGGGATCAGTACCTGACATAACTTTTTGCCTTTTTTCATATACACCTCCGAAAACAAAAAAAAACGGAACGCTGAGAGGTTGTTTCTCAGCGTTCCTATGACTTGTTTTATGTTTCCGCCAGCGCTAATATTTCCGGCCGGCTTTTCAGATATTTTCTTGCCTTGGATACCCAGGCACAAACAAGGTTGGCAGACACACCAAACTCATTTCCGATTTCCTTGCTGGAGCGCCCCTTGGTCATTTGAATCATAGCATCGATTCCCTTGACTACGCACGGAGAGGCTTCCTGCTTTGCTGCTTTGAGTGCAGCCTGCACATCCAACTGCGTTGCGACATCTGCGATCGATACGGTCGGCTCTTCTGCAACCAGGGGAATCATATCACTGGAAAACTCCGCTGCCTGCCGCCTGGTTGAGTAGATCAGCGCATCGCATATCTCGTTCCATATCAGGCGATAGGCGTAGGTGGAGAAGGTCCCGCCTTTATCTGTTGCCGCAGCCTTGCAGAGGCCGATGCAGCCGATCTGAAAAATATCGTCGTATGTATAGATACCCAACTGATATGGACCGTGGATCTTATCGTTGATCACTTTCCGGACCAGCCGAATATTCTGCTCCACTTTCTTCTGCTGTTCTGCTGTCAGGGTCATGACGCCAGTGCGCCTCCTTTCTGTGCATAATATCGCCCCCGCGTTTTGGCTTTTCGCCGTTCCAAGAGCTTTCTGCTTTCTTCAATCACCTGCTTACAGTAATACTCGCCGAGATGACCGATGTGCGCTTCGGAAAGCGGCGCCATAATCAGGCCGGACAGCCACTGATATGCATCCTGCTTACTCATATAACCGGATTCATAAAGCTGGTCAAAATAATGGTGCGCTGTGCGGCGCAATGTACGCAGCTCGTGATTGGCCATACTGCCGACCGGAATATTCGTGCCGGCATGGACGCGGACATACGAGTCGCATTCGGGATAGCGGGAACACACATAAAGCATGGTCCCTCTGGAATTGTCGCGGTAGATCCCATCTGCACTTCTGTACACAACAGGACTGCCGCAGTAGGGGCACCGCATTCCGCCCCGGTCAAACCCCTTTCTTTTCTTCTTTTTATTCATAGTTCAATATTACCTCCGAGAAAAACAAAAAGCCGGAAGAACTGCGTTAAAACATACAGCACAAATGATCACTGTATGGATTCAAGCAGCCTTCCGGCTATCATATTCAATTGCCTGCGTTATTGTGGACTTGCTCAGTGCGCAAATCCGTAACGATTCCTTGCCTCTTCCCGAGACGAAGTCTGACGCCATACCATAGACGTATCGAGAGCCTGAACGCAAGCTCCTGCCACGCTTATAGTATAGCAGAGAAGTGCCGAAAAGTCAAGGTTTATCGGCGTTTTCGCGCCGAATTTTACGAAAAATATCGCAAATTTTCTGATTTTCTCTGTCAGACTCAGTCTGGGGGATTATTCCTCGTCCTCTTCGTCATCCGGCGCCTCATTTTCACGCTTTTTCTTGAGAACCTGCATGACGATCAGAGTGCCGATTGCAATGACCATACCTCCTGCAAAAAGGATGATATGCAGTGTCGGAATGGCGGATTCGGCTTTTTCATTTGACTCAGAGTTTTGCTCTGTTGTGGCAGGAGCTTGCGTCCGGTCTGTTGAGTCCGCCGTATCCTCCGGCTCCGGAATCGAAGTTGAGGAATTCATACAGGTCAGAATGTACCGGGAGCTGCCGCCGATCTCAAGGCGGAGCACGCCATCCGTTCCGACCTTGACGGCGCCGGGGTAAACCCCGGCGTCCGTCTTGAGCTGGAACTCTACACCCGACCATGCTGTGCCAAGCTGGATCTCCAGCTGCTCTGCTTTTACCACCTGCAGTTCGCTGCCGTCCGTGCCTTGCTGCACTGCATAGACCGGTGTGACCGGAACGCAGAGAATGCAAAGCAGCGACAGGATCAGCAGAATGCCTTTTGTCAGTTTTGCTTTCATTGCCTTACCTCCCTTTTCAGTCTGCAAGATGCTTCTTCTTGCGGGAATAAAGAATGGTACCAATCAGGACGCCAAGACTTGCGAGCATCAGACCCAACCACAGAGCCATATGAGAATTGTCACCGGTCTTCGGGCTGTCCGGATGATCGGTCGTGACCTTATCGTTATGGACATTGACCGTCAGCGTTTCATCAGAGGCCAGCTCAATCTCAAAAGGATCCGGGCGTTTATACCCGGCGCTGACGCTGTCCTCAACCTCCGTCACGGTATATTTGCCGATGCGCAGGTTTTCTACGAAAATCTCACCGTTTGCGTCGGTCGTGAAAACTTCATCGTAATTCTCACCCGTGATACGGAAGCTGAAGCCTTCCACACGGCCGTCCGAGGAGGCCTTCACGATCTTCAGACTGCCGACCATATGAGCGTTGATGAAACCGATGCCGGCCTGATTCTCTACTTTCACCATCTCGCCATCAGTTACGATTTCAAAATAGTAGTATCCGTTGTCCTTGACGAAATTAACAGGTGCCTGCTTTTCATAGAGGAAGTATCCGCCGTAACGCAGCTCGGCGAGTTCGTAAAGGCCAGGCTCACATTCCGAAAGGGTGCCGACCAGTTCATCCACATCCGGATCGAACTGCTGATTTTCGTTTACATCACGGTAGACCTCAAACACAGCGCCGGTAAGCAGATGGTCGGGATAATCCTTATCGACCTTGGTCGTATGGACTGCGCCATAGATATGGCGGTTCTCGGCCTTGATCTCGATCACGGCACCATCCGTAGTTATGTCGACCGGGAACTCTGTCTCGTTGAGGACGAAGCCCTCGGCGGGTTTCAGCTCGCGCGCGATCCATTTCCCAAATCGTACATTCTGAAAGGTGAAGATGCCGTCTGCATCGGACACCGCCGTCAGCACGGCGTTTTCCTCTGTGAATTCCGTATCTTCCTCCGTAAAGAGACCAAACAGCGCACCCACAACCGACTTTCCGTCTTCGTCGACCTTGTAGCCCTTGATGTCGCCGCGAATGAATTTGTTCTCGACGGTAATGAAAACAGTTTTGCCGTCCTCGGTGATTTCTACCTCGATCGGCATTTCATTGAGCACATACCCGGTCGTCGGCTTCAGCTCACGGATGATCCATTTCCCGTACCGGATATCTTCAAAGCGGAACTTACCGTTGCTGTCAGACTCGGTTACACGCACGGCAGTTTCCTCGGTAAACTCCGTTTCACTTTCACGGAACAAACCGAATACCGCACCGGCGATCACATTGCCGTCCTCGTCGAGCTTGGTACCCTCAATATTGCCGCGGATATAACGGTTCTCCAGCTGGAAGCTCACCACATCGCCGTCTTCAGACACTGTGACCGGATATGCCTTCTCATTGAGGACAAAGCCCTTGGCCGGCTGGATCTCACGAACGACCCAGGTTCCGAAGGGCACCTTTTCAAATTTGAAGGTGCCGTCCTGTGCGCTTTCCGCCGTTAAATACGCATTTTCAGCCGTATACTCATTTTCATCATTGCGGAACAGGCCGAAAATCGCACCGGCGATCACATGTCCATCCTCATCGACCTTGCGGCCGGAAATCATACCGTACTTGAGGTCGTTTTTGATCGGATCACCGCCGTTGACAGAAATCTCAACCATATGAGTTTCCTGCGAGCCGTAGGAAAACTCGAATTCATAATGGGTGTCGTCCAGGATGTAGTGCTCGTCCGTACTGCGTTCCTGCAGGTAATAGCTACCCAGCGGTAGGTCGGCACTGACCGTCGCCATGCCGTTATCATCAAAGGTCATGATCTCAATGAGCCCACCTGCCGGAATGACGGTCCCGTCATCGGCAACCAGGTCAGTCTTGGCATACAGACCGAAGATGATGTTTTTCAGCTCGCCGTTCATACCGATGCCGAACAGCTCGTTCTGCTCCAGCACCTTGCTCAAGGAAATTTTGACCTTTTGACGCTCGTTATAGAGATTACCGGCGGTTTCCGTAATGGCGACCTCCTGACCGGCGTAAGTCAGCTCCACCGTCTGAATCGTGCCGTTCAAAACCATCCCGTGCGGCGCGGTGATCTCCCGGATCTCATATTTTCCGAGATACAGCTCCTTGCTCGATGCCACGCCGTCAGACTCAGTCGTGATCGTATCCACGATCTCGCCCTTTGCGTAATGCATGACGCCGTCAAGCGTATAAATATCTTCTGCGGCACGGATCTCAAACACTGCGCCGGGCAGACTCTTGACCGCATAGACCGGTTTATAGATCCCGTCCGCTTCCGTGACCGTCCAGAATACTTCGCCAGTCTTAAAGACACGGATGATACCTTTCTGCGGCATGTTGGAACGGGTGACTTCAATCAATGTGATGCCGCCATCCTCGGTCGCCGAGTCTGCGGTCACATCAAAATAGACCGGATCGGAGTTCAATACATAGCCATACGGAGCCTTGACCTCCACAATGGAGTAGCCCTTCCCGAACGGAAGCACTTCCGGAGTGATCAGATAGCCTTCCGCGTTGGTGTAGAAGGTGTCGATCACCGTCAGCTCCGGATAGGTGTACTGCATGGTAACTCTGGTACCGTCCGGGTTATAAATCTGGAACGCTGCGCCTGCATACGGGATACTCAGACCGGATTCCGCATCCGTCTTTTGAATCTTGAGATATCCGGTAAAGGGCGCATTGTTGAGTAGATATTGATAGCAGCATCCGTCTTTATCAATAAAAACATCGAAGGGCGCTGCCAGTTCAAAGCCTTCCGTGCCTTTCGTCTGTCTGACTGTATAGATGCCGTAAGGAAGCTGCTTCGTCCCGGCATAGCCATGCTTGTCGGTGGTCAGATAGTCCCGTTCCGTATCCCGGGCACTCTCATAGGAACCGGCGGTCTTCAAGAATACTTCAAATTCCGCTCCGGCCTCAACCGTCTCCAGACCGGTGCTGCCGTCATCCATGTGTTTGATGAGATACAGGCTGCCGAAGATGATGTCCTCATAGACATCCAGCTCTTCCGTGTTCTTCTCCCGCGTATACTGTCCGGGCGTCACACCGAGCCAATAGACGGTCCCATCCAAAAGATACCCCTCCGAGGGCGTGATCTCACGAATGTTCCAGCCCTCGCCGCAGGGATAGTAGTCGGTCAGAAAATATCCGTTTTTATCTGTCACATAGGTGTCCACGAGTTCATCATAACGTTAAACACCGTAAATAGCTCCGGCGAGTGTGGCATTGCCTTGGGTTTCTCCGTAAGGATAGCCGAGTTTCTCCACAATGCTGTCTGAGTCGAGCGAGAGCATCTTTGTGGTTCCATGCTCACTATTGCCGCGAAGAGAGGCATCGACCTTGAGGACATCGGCACGCCATTTTTTGAGGATATTATCAAATCGGCGCTCGGTCACTCTATTCCACTCGACCGAAATGTTCTGCACCTCCGGGATCACATATCGCTCTGGGGTGTTCTCTTCGGAAAGCGTGTAATCCGTACCAATCGGGACACGCTCAAACACAGCTGTGCCGGCCGCATTGGTTGCAACGGTCATATCCACACGCTCACCGTATTCGGAGATACCGGTCAGGCGGAAAATCAGGCCCTCCACCAAGCCGTCTTCGGCGGTTTTACGGACTTTGACCATACCGTATTGGCGCAGGTTGGCAATGTCCAGGGTGATAAGCGGACTGTTATCGTCGATTGCCACTTTCCACTGTGCATCGCCGTCCGGCTGGTAATTGACCGGAACCTTGGTCTCTTTCACAATATAATCGCCATAGATGATCTCACCGGACTTGGCATAGCCGTTTTTGTCTGTAGGTCCGATCACGGCGATTTCTTCACCGTCCAGATCATAGACGGTGAATTCCGCTCCGCTGAGGTCCTTTCCGGATTCGGCGTCGGATTTCAGAACTTCAATATGACCCTTTTTGAGCCGGTTATACGCATTGACCGTTGCCAGGCTGCCATGTGCGGTATCAATGGTGACCTTCCATTCCGTCTGACCGTCCGGCTCATAGTTAAACGGGAAGGTCGTCTCGACCACTCGGTAGGAGCCGTAAGGAATATCTGCGGATTTGGCATATCCACGATCATTGGTCGGCCCGATGGTCGTTACCTTTGCGCCAGACATATCGTAGACCGTAAAGATGGCTCCCTTGAGCGCCTCATTGGTACCGGACGATTTTTTATAGACCTCAATATTGCCCTTTTTCAGCTCATTGACGGCCTGGATCGTTACCACGCCATTATTGGAAGCGCTGACTGTGCGAGTCCACTCCTTGGTTCCCGAATAGGTGTAGTCTGTCGGGAAAACCGCTTCCACGATCCTGTAGGTGCCAAACGGCAGCCGCTCTTTGGTGCAGGCGTAGCCGCGGCTGTCGGTAGGACCGATGGCATATTCTGTTCCGGTCGAGGTATTGGTGGCAATAAAATAGGCACCGCTCAGTGTTGCGCCCTTCGGATCCTTTTTATAGATTTCGATTTTGCCGGCTGCCTCTACGAATTCCGGAGTAACGACCTGTACGACGGCTTCCGGGTAGTCACCCTTAGACATGCCGACGATCGAGCTGATTTCCGGCCCTCTATCGTTACCGACATGGGTCACGAAATGGATCCCATTATAATATCCTGCATAGAGTGCCACATGTGCGATATTCCCGGTCGGAATGTGTTTGAAAACGATGAGAGAACCGATCGGTATATCCTCGCTGGGAATGAAATTATTGCCATTCGCATTCTGGCTGAAGCTGATGCGGCGTGCCGTTCCGGCACTGACCCACGCATTCGCAGCAGCGTTGTATGCCGTTGCGGTGCGCAGATTATATGGACGGGTTGCGCTGCTGGTGTCAATGCCCGCAATGTTGGGCAGATAGTTGTAGTACACATACGAAATATAGGAGGCACAGCAAAGACCGCTGCTCTCGAATTTGGCGATATCCGGTGCGAGCCCGGTTGCCGTACCGCTTTTTGTGACGGTCTCCGTGCCGTACTTATTCAGCCCGTAGGAGATTTTCGAGAGATAGGCCGTTGCGCCGCCGCTGTACTTTTTGAAAATCGTTCCGTCATTCTTCTGCGCCTGCACCTTGTAGCCGGTGTATTCCAGAGCATCCAGATAGACGTTATCCAGCATATTGGCAGGAATATCAGATGCCGGCGCCGCAAAAACGCTCGTCGGCAGCATTGAGACGAGCATCAGCATTGCCATAAGCATTGACAGAATGCGTGCGGTGAATTTCTTGTTCATCTTGGTATCTTCCTTTCTTGATTTGGATATGAAAAGAGCCCCACCGTTTCGGGTGAGGCTGCAATTCCTTGATGGTTCTTAAAGATTGTCCGTGTTTTCGGCAGCAACTGCAATGTCGCAATACCACATGCCGCTTTCATAGGTCACGCCGACGGCAATATAGCCATACTCGGCTGAGCCGATATAGCACCAGTGCTCCGCACTGTTTCTGACCAATGTCGCCAACCGATAGGCAACTTCGTCTACCGTACCGACATAGCCCGCCTTTGCAATGGCTTCACCGGCATTGGCACGGTAGTACGGTTCACCGCTGCCGCCGTAGACGCTCGGATCCACATACTCGCCATACCGAAGCGCTGTCGCCGCTGCACGCTCATCGTTTGTATCATGCGCAAAATTGCGGATGAGCTGTCGGCTTCGATACTCAGCGTAGCTCGTGAGGCCCGGCAATTTGACTGCAGGCGATGTGCGGAAGCTGTTGATGTATTCCAGCACTTTATCGGCGACCACTCGGGCGTCCTCGGCCCCGGCACAAGAATTCTCGGGTTCCGAAGACGGCTCGGCAGGCTTGGTTTCCGGCTCGGTCTGAGGGGGAGTCGTAGACTCCGTGGCTTTTTCGCTTTTCGGTTTGGTAGTCGACTCGGAATTCGCCGGCTTGGCAGGGGCCGTCGTCTCACTTTCGATTGGGTCTGAGGTGGCGGCAGTATCCTGAAATGTCCGGCTCTCCTCCAGGGAACTCTCCGGTTCAGTTTGGTGGGCGGTGGACTCATTGGCAATTGCTGAGCTCGGACTCCCAGAAGGAACAGAACTATCAGCCGAGTCTGTGGTATGACAGGCGGCAAGCGCTAGGCAGAATGCCAGTGCGCAGGATAAAATCAAAAGCTTTTTCATGATGCATACTCCCGGTTCGTGTTTTTACCATCATTACACGGACGAGTCTGGGATTTTACAACTCAGCACGCAAGCTTATAAAAGCCGCGGTCCGCTTCGTCGACGCACCGGTCGAGGATCTCGTAAAATCGCTTGGCATCCAACTCGGTATCCAGCCAGTGCGTGGCACGGTAGGAATAGCAGCCGACTTCATCGTTGATAGCATGACTTCCGAGCACGCTTCTCAGATTCAGATCGTTTGCGATCCGACACTGCTTTGCGGTACCCGGTTGGGTAAGCGCCTTGGCGAGACAAACCACCATCAGCGGGTGCAGCTCGGAAAAAGAGATCTGCAGGTAATAATCCCGATACCTGCCCATGATCGAAGTTTCATCCTGACTGTCGATCGGCAGCTCCGTCAGAAGCATCTGACGGGTATGCTCGGCGATCTCTTTTCTGCGATGCTGTTCTTTCTGACTCAGATCACAATGTAGCATAAAATCTCCTTTCTTTTTCATCAGTGCGGCATGGCAATGTGGGTGATGGCACCCCAGATCCGGTTGGTCTCGTGGTTGATCCCGAGGATCCGGACGGTGACTCTGGCACCTCTCGGCGGGCGTCCCCGTTTGGGATAACTGCACAGGCAGTCGATGCCGCCGTCCAACGCCACAAACACGCCGTTCACATCCACCATACTGACAGTACCGACATAACGGTTGCCAACGGAGTATCTGCGAAGGGCTTTCTCATACGGGTTTTCTCCCGCCTGTTTCACGGAGGCGGAAACCCTGACATGGTCACGGTCGCTGCGATCCACATCCAATACCTTGACGAGGATGCGCTGTCCGGGCTGGAAATGGGCCGCCGCGTCCATCCAGCGCTGGTAGCTCAGTTCCTTGAGGGGAATGTAGCTCTCCACACCGAACAGGTCGATGAAGATTCCGGCACGGATGGCAGAAACAACTCTGGCTTCTGCGCAAACACCGGCATAGATGCGGTTGTTGCCGTCCCGGTCTGTGCCGAAATACATTTCTTTCCTTCGGGCACGCTTAGCCTCAAGGCGGCTCGCCGCTGCAATCCCGGATTTGGGATCGATGCCTTTTACGATGTAATCGACTTCGGCGCCGAGGCGCTTGGTCAGCATGTAATGAAGTACCTCGTCCGGATCACGCCCGCGATAATCTTCAGGCGGCTCCACTGCTTCAGCAGCGGGAATGATGACTTTGAACTCACCGTGATACAGGACTGCAAAGGCATGACGTGGGTTATCCGCCGACTGTTCCACACCTTGGATCGTCCCGGTCAGGATACGGCCGCTTCGCTGCGACTCGATGAGGTCGAGCAAGTCATTCTTGGCCTTATCCGCCTCCGTTTCGACCGTTGGACGATCATCAATGGACAGCACCGACACGCTCGGTTTGGTTTGAGTACGTTTTCTCTTGGGTTTTAACGCCGCATCGACGCCGTCTTCCTTGGCATTCGGTGCATTTTCAGGCTCTGTGTCAGACTGGGACGGTTCCGGCTCGGTCTTCTTGCGCCTGCGGGGCTTTTTGACCTCAGTCTGAGATTCCGTCGGTTCGTCGAGAGCTCCGCCCGGAATTCCGGTCGAAGAGGCGCCCGCATCCGCCGAATCTGTTTCAGTCTGGGAGAGCGAGGTATCACAGGTGTCATCCGATGCCCCTTCGGCAGGTGATGCCGTGATATTCTCCTCAGTCTGGGGTTCCTGCGCCTCCAAAGGAGTTGTCATCTCCTCGGGAAGCTCTGCTTTCTTTTTGGTTGGCATAGATTTTCCTCCTTTGTCTGTTAAAATTCACTCGGTGGTTGTGCCGAGCTGTATAAGCTTTTTCTGTGCGCCGCTTTCTTAGGCGGCGTCGGTTCGATGTCAGACCGGATCGGTTCGGGAATCATCGTATCGGCTGTCGGCTTATAATCATATACCGATGCCTTTACGATCTGCTTTGCCATCGGGTGCTTTGTGAAATCCAGTTTGTTCAGCTTCAGAATGTTGTGCCCGCGTATGATGCAGAGCAGTTCTTCATTGGGAAGCCGTAAAACCTCATCCGGTGTGAGCAGTCGTCTGCGTCCCTGGCTCTCGGTATGACGGTACTGGGGAATGACCTGCGCCACTGCGATGGTCTGACGGACCGTCATGGTGGAATTGACCTGCACGGACATATCACCGGACCGGGCTGAGATATACTCGGCGGTCACATCATCGGTGCAGCCGAGCATCAGTTGAATGTCACAGTTGCCTATGATCTCAGACCATAGATTCTTGGGATACCGATTCTGCAGCTGACCGAGGCTCTGCACGGCCAGCATGACTCGGATATCTCTCGACCGTACCACAGAAAGAGATCTGGCAAAATCGGATCCGTCTTCCGCGCCTCCAATGCGGCCCACATTGTTAAACTCATCCAGTATCAGATTGACGGGCACATCGCAGCGGCCGTTCGGGCGACCGTCGGCATATCGAGTCAGTTTGATGAACATGAATGAGAAAAAGAGCGATGACAGGAACGCCATCGTAGCGTCCTGATCGCTCAGCACAATGTAATAGATGCACTTATTTCTGCCGGGTGCCGTCAGGTCAATGTCAGACTGACTCGTGATCCGCTGGACCGCCTGATTCTGAAGCACCTGAAGACGGGTCCCCAGACCCAGTATGATGCCGGAGCGCACTGTATCACTGGACTGGGCAAACAAATTAAACGGCGCCCGTGCCGGATGGTCAAGCGGCAGCTTGTCAAACATAGCGGTCAGCTGCCGTTCGCTGTTTTGTGTGAGCAGCTGATATACGGCGGGGAGATGCTTCATATCGGGACTTCGTGTCCGATCCTGGTCAATGAGCAGGATCAGCGCCTTTAAGAGATTGCCTTCGCCGTTGTCCCAGAAGTGATCGCCTTTACCTGAGCTGGTGTTGCCGATAATGACATTGGTCAGTACCTGCGCCATCAGCGTGTCGCCGTTCAGGTCTGACATACAGTTCCATGAGTCGCCGTGCTCAGGGGATACGAGATTGTAGATTTTCACATCATATTCTTCGTTTCGGAACATTTCCGAGGTATCGGCATAAAGCTCGCCCTTGCTGTCGGTTACGATCACGGACTCGCCGCGCCGCAGCGCCTGAAACAACGCATTGCGGATGATCGCGCGCGACTTCATGGTACCGGATGCACCGAAAACGGCGATATGGCGGTTGAGTCTGGTGTCCTCCGGCATACAGACGGCTTTACCCTTGTACTCGCCGAGGATCGTACCTTTGGCATCGGGGACCGGGGATATTTCCAGAACTTCCTTCATTTCTTTTTCGTCCATCCAGGATGCCGTGCCGTAGATACCGGATTTGCTTCTGGCAAAGCCGCGGGGTCATGATGCTTCCCGTCAAACTTATCGTGAAGCTTCACATAGGCGAAGATGGCACCGGCGATCAGCAGGATCATCAGGATGCCTTTGATCCCGTTCCCGCTGAAAGCCGCCGGAAAACAAATCAGCGGGTTCCAGCTTACCGGCTTCATCGTGTTCTCGCCGGAAACGCCGCCGCTGTCCATCCACGCTGCGTAGTTGCCGAGCAATTGGCCAAGCATGCCGCCCAGATAGAACAGCCCGACGCATCCCAGTATGGCGGCGATGATAATGGCTATCTTGCGGTTTTTATCGTTCAAATAAATCCCTCCTTTCCGGGTCGAGTTCTGCTTCCACAGCGTCAAGCCCAATCGTTTTTATTGTTACGTGGTTCCCGAGATATTCCCGGATAAATGTCATCTGGTATGGGTAACACAGCACCTCATAATTTCCACGCCGATTCTGGACGGCTTCCTTAAAGCGAACCAGCCTTGCGAGATCTCCATCCAGATGCGAGAACACATAGGCATCACCGATTTTTGCGTCATACTCAAACAGCCCGCGGTCATAGGTTCGCACCTCCGGGTCAAATAGAAGCTCCAAAAGCCGTTCTTTCCAATCGGGTACTGTCATCAGCCGCAGCTGACGAATGCCATGCTCATCCATGGGGATGAAATACAGGTTGCGGTAGATTGCATCAAACCGGAACTCAGGCCGCTTGGTTGTGTCGGACTCCAGCAGTGTCTTCAGTGCGACACTTTCAGACTGACCCAATAAAATGGCGGCCGGCGCTGCATCGGTGCCGGCATTCAGGCGGCTGATCTCAATGACGCTGTGCAGTGTTTTGAACTCGCCCTTGCCGCTCCATTTCATCACAGCGCTGCGCGTGTTATAAACGGCGTATGGGCGCTGCCCGAGATAGGCTGTTCCCACCATCCGGGTAAACATCGTTTTGTTCATCTCCGCTTCGCCGAGCTTCTTCAGTTCTTTGGCAAGATAAAAGCAGGGCGCATCGGGGATCCGCTTGGTGATGGTCCGGTTTTGAAGAATAGGAAGCATATATGGTCGGCATTCAACACCTGAGCGCATACACATAGCCGCAGCTTCGGCAACACGGTGGTTTCTGTCCCGGTGTGCGGCATTCCCGGGGAATTTGTGTTCCCAAAAGGCGTCCATGTAATACCGGTAAGCACCCGGGTGAAGCCAATCCAGTATGGGGAGAGCACCCTTGTAAAAGCGCACAGATCTGCTGTTGCCTTTGCCGGTAACGGTAAGCAGGCGTGTGGTCATTTCCGTTTCCGTTTGAGGAATGCGGAATGTTTCCGGTGTGGTGAGCTTATGAACCAGGGCTTTGTAAGCGCGTTCATTGCCGAGCAGGTAGAGCGAACGAATCGGATATTCACCGACGATGGAAAGCATGGTGATGAGCTGCCGGAGCTGACTGCCCGGGCGGAAGTATTGCATAGGCGCATCACCTCGCTTTGTAAGAAATTCCGACCACATGACTGCTCTCTTTGTCGGAATTTCCGCCGTGAAATCTGCCCCAAATCGCCGCTATACCGGGCGTTTTCGACTCCCAACTTCTTATGTAAGTTTTCCTGGGCGGAAAACGGCGGTTTTTACATAAGATTTTCTCCTTAACAAAAGCGGACTTCATAGAGCTTTACCCCCTTATCCGGCAGCGTTTTCTCTTCGACCATCCACACGGGAAAGTCGTGTTTGGGAATCACATAGACTTCCGTGCGGTCCTCGCTTCCGGCTGCGCTGCAATAGTAATGCGAGCAAACTGCCGGGTGATCGTCGGGCAGAACATACAGCGCCAGAATATCCGTGACCATATTGGTTTCGATATTATCGTGATCACGCATGGCCCGTTCCGGGCGGCTTCTATCGTACACATGACGGTAGGCAAGCACGCAATCCCGAAAGCGGACCGGAGGCTTACCCTCAAAGAACTTCCGCATAGCCGGATAAAGATAAGACCTGATATAGTCCGCTGAGCCGGATGCTTTCTTCGGCAGCAGTGTCGGAATACGAATGGAAAACCATCCCTCGGCCGTAAATCCAACTTCAACAGGAATCGTATCGGATATGATCGCATCCGTTTGAGTTGTTGCCCCGACTGCTCCGGTGTAGGCCGGAAGGACACGGGTGAGAAGGACTGTCTGCTCGGACAGTTCCTCAAGCCGAAGCGCCCGGTTATAGCTTTCCGGAAGGTTTCCGTTTTCGTAAAACCAGCGGACGGCAGCAGCTTGTTCCTTCATGCGGGACAGCTTGGCTTCTACTTTGCCGAGCGTCTTCATATAAGTTGTTTCAGCCTTCATGCTCGGTCGCCTCCTCACTGTAAAAACGAACTTCCGGTTCGTCCTGGCCGCAAAAATCCACTGTGGCGAACAGACACGGCGCATTCGGCAGCCGAACAGTGCTCACCATATCGATCCGAGGCACCACAACGATATATTTCATATCTTCCTGGGGCTGAAGCAGCTTCAGCAGATTCTGCTCGCTGTCATAGAGCACCACGATCTCATAGCCGACATTTTCTTTCAGGAAAAATAGCTGCGACGGGTAGACCGCCGGATAATGCGCCATCGGTTCCACCTTGTCAATGAATCGGAGCAGCACCCATATTGCCAGGATCATCCGCTGATCCGGCTGGCACAGCGGGTCAAGCCCGATATAATAACCACCGGAAACATCTGCGATACGCATCTGCCTTTTCAGATTCCGCAGGATCTTTTCTGCCGTCTGCGGCGGCTTTTGCAGCATCTTTATGATTTGCGCACGGGGCAAGGCTCCGTATTGCGAGAGCCATTTGACCACATACTGTTCATCGGTCAACAGCACGATAACCACCTCCTTTTTGTACTCATTTGCGCCAAAATGCGTATTCCGTGCAAAATACGCACTGTTAATCCGCCTCATGCTGCCGCTCCTTGAGAATGGCTTCCAGCTCGGCACGGTCGGTCGTGATCATTTCCTGTTCCTCTTTGGACGCCTTAATGATGACAGGCACCTTACTGTTGTTGGAGCAGATCAGCGCCTCGCCGCGTTCAAAGCGGGTAATGGAACGGATCTCGGTTTTCGTAAGCTTCAGCGTATCCCGAACAAACTCCGCTTCGTCCGGTTCCAGATTCAGAATGATCTTATTTTTGGAATTATTGATAATTGCCCGACCGTAGCGACCATCTTCCAATCCGAAGAAATCGGACAGGTCCTGCGTTGCGGAAATCGCCGCGCCGCCGAAGCCTCGGATGACCTTGAATATTTCCAGGCAGAACTCTGCCGCCATCCGGTTGGAACCGGCACCGATCAGCTGCCAGATCTCGTCGATCATAATGGCCTTCTTTTTTGTGCGGTCGCTTTTGATCTTATCCCAGACATAATCAAGGGCGATCATCATACCCACAGGCAGCAGCTTGCCCTTCAGCTCCGATAGGTCGAGAACGATATACTTATTAGACAGGTCCACATTCGTCTGCTGATTGAAGGACTGCGCCGAGCCGGTGACAAAGCGGCTGACAATGACGGCGATGCGCTTGGTCATTTCATTCTTTTGCAGTTCCTCATGCAGATCTCCGAGGATCGGCATGGTCTTCATCTTCGGCGGAACGGCATTGCGGTCCTCATAGACCGAATCGTTATCATGCGTGATACCGAACTTGCCGTAGGTACGGATCAGCGCCTCATCCAGCATCTGCTCCTCTTCGTTGGTCATGTCCGGAATCAGCAGTGAGAAGAAGATCATCAGCTGCTGAATTTTCTGCGCCAGAAGGGAGTCCATCTCGCTGTAATCCAGCTCGTCGATCAGTTCCATCTCTGGACTGATGGTGTGTCGGATCTCCATAATATTGATGCAGTGCGGTGAGCCCGGTGCAATCTTGATAAACTGACCGCCGATGCGGTTGCATGCACGCCGGAACTCATGTCCCTTGATAGGAGCAATGATATAGCACTGAATGCCGCGCATACGCATACGCAGTGCCAGCAGTTGCATGGTAAAGGTCTTTCCGGCGCCACTGGTACCGAGCAGGTTCAGATTGGCATTTTTATTTTTCTTCGTGTCAAACAGATCGACAATGCACAGCGAGTTGTTATGGCGGTTAATTCCGAGCAGCACGCCGGTATCGTCCGACATCTCGAAGGATGTGAACATATAGGTAGAGGCCGCACCGCTGGTCAGCACATTCCGCTTGGATTTCTTTTCAAGCTTCGGTGATATCTGCAGAAACGGCATCACCGTGCGCAGGGCGTCCTCCTGCTGAAAACTGCAGTCGCTGACATACATATCCATAGACTTGAGCATATCGGTCATCTGCTGCTTGCGCCACATCAGTTCTTCGTAGGTCCGTGCGGACACGGTCACGAACACCGACATATAAAAAAGGTCCTCGTTGTAATTGGCGATCCCTTGCTTGATGAAATATCCGGCCTGAATGGAACCGGCAAGCTCCTCATAGTCGGTCGAGGTGTCCTGCATACTTTTAAGCTTCGTGCGGTTCAGGCGGATGCGCTGGGCAACCTTGTCGATGGTCTTGCTGCGGTTTTCCCGTCTCAGAAACACATCGACATCAATACCTTCACCGGCGTTGATGAGGGAGGACATCCATCCTGCGCGGACCTTGTTCGGGAATCCGTTTCCTTTGATATACAGGAAGGAGTAGTAGAGCCCGTCCATAATGATATAATTGCGGTGCGTCAGGTCAATGCCGCGCGGTGCAATAAAATGCGCCATACGGATATGCGGGACCGGATCAATCCCGATGACCTTGTTTTTCGCCGCCATCGTGTCTAAGACGATGCGGTCGACACGGGAATGAAACGGCTCCTCCACACAGGAACGGCGATTGAAAAACATATATAAAATCTCCGCCGTTGCTTCGTCGGGATCCTTCGGCTGAAGGATATTGTTGCCGCACTGCATGAAGTAGGCTCGGGCGTTCTGCTCGGCGGTCAGCAGCGTGCTGCAGATCTGCCCATAGTCGCTGTTTTCATTACGCCGCAGTTCTTCGTATCGAAAAATTAAAAAGAAGCGCCTCGTCAGCGCTTCACGGCTTCCCACATCCTTAATGAGTCGGATATATCCCTCGCTGAGCTTCTTACACTGCTCACTTTCCTCGGTTTCCGTTTCCTTTCGGAGCATAGCTATATGCTTATCGGAGTCGGCTTTGCGGGTGATGCTCTTAAACTGCAGATGCACCGGCGAGATTTTCAGCCAGCTTGCAAAGGAGCAGATGATCTCATACTGTTCTTCCTCCGAGCGCAGCATAAAGTTGATGGGCTCAATTTCAAGAATTTTGATATACCGCCCGTCGGTCGTCTCAATAATGCCGTGCTCCAGATTTTTGATCGGAATGAAATCCTGGGTAAAGCTCAGCTTTTTAGGCTTTCTTTTCCCTGCTTTTCTTTTTGCGGAGCTGTCTTTGGTCATATTTGTATCCCACCCTTCTCAAATGCAGTTTTCTTCTGTGCGCCAGATAGCAGATAATGTGCCCTGTATACTGGAACAGCGAATCGCCGTCAATACCCATAGCGGCGAGGATCCCGATCGGAATCAGCGTGACGGTCATCACAACGATGCGTATTGTGGTTGCCATCGGGATCAGCATCAGTTCCGGATATCCGACGGCCAATATCAGAATCAGTGCCTCGACCGCATTCCGCGGTTCCAGCATTCCGCCGAATATCTTTCCGGAGTCGGTATAGTTTGCAGGAATGGCAAAGGTTGTATTGAATTCTTTTTCTTCCATGATTCCTCCGTTCTTTTTTATCCCGGTGTATCACCGAAATCTACATTCTTCGGTCGGCGCAGTGCCAGTCCGGCCTCATAGCTCGGCGTATTGAAGATCACGCCCTCACCACCGGAGGAATGGACCCACATACGCTCGCCGTTTTCACCGTATCCGGCAAAAATAAGTACATGATTCCATCCGCCTCCGTCGTCATCCATCAGGAACCCCAGATCACCGGGCAAAAGCTCTTCGGCGGTAATGGCATAGGATTCGTCCCACTGGCTCCAGGAGGCACCGTTCAAGCTGACGCCAACAGCCGTTTTATAGGTCCAGTCTGAAAAGCCGGAGCAATCCAGGCCGAATGGGCGGATCGTGCCGGTCGTTGTGGAACCGGCGGCTGTAACGAGCTTCGGCGTATTCCATTCATCATTCCATCCGGCTGCCGATTTGCCGCCCCAGAAGTATGGCACCTTCCCGACGAGGGACAGCCCGGTTTTGACAATGTGCTTTCGTGTTTCGCTGCAATTCTGACGGGCAAGGAAGGCAATCAGTTCTACATCGGTAAGCGGAACGGTACTGCCGTTTCCGGCCGTTCCGTAGAGCGTTTTCTTCAGGGCCAAGGCACGGGAGTGGATCACATCGCCGTATGTGGTTTCCAGACCGTTATAATAGGCGTTCAGATCCAGTCCGAACGCCGTGGAAATCACCGTATTGTCAAAGGGATGAATGGTGCATTCCAGATATTTAACGGTTTTCTTTTCCGGCGTAAGCATTTCCTTGCCCGTGTACTGATAATAGGTTGCCTTGCGTGTGCCTGTGATATTGCTGCCGCTATAAACGGGAAGCGTCAGGGTGACGGCTGAATATGCATCCACCTCGATCTGTGTATCGGATGACAACTGTTGATCCTGCAAATAGTAGGTTGCTTCCGCCGTCTCATAGCGGTATTGCGGGACACCGTTGATCACTCCGGTCTTAACCGTTTTCGTTACCACGGTTATCGTGACCGACTTGTAGGTATAGTAAGTGACCGGCGTGATTACTTCATTTTCTCGCTCAACCGAGGTTACGGGAAACATTTTGGCTGCCACGCCGTCAAGCTTCTTTTTCATATCCTCCGGGTCGTTGCTGAGCTGTTCCACCGAAGTGGAATATGCCGACAAAATATAGGCGGTGTCGTACCCGGCCGAGCTCTGCGCATAATTGATCAGCGCATTCATCGAAAGCTCCCGGTCATATCCTCCGTCTGAAATCAATCGTTCTACCTCAGCCATTGAAGCGTCGTACCCGGCCTGGACAATATCCGAAACCGTCTCAGAGAGATTTTCATAGATCTCCGTGATGGATACCGTCGGCTCATTGCCGTCGATACCGAGCGCTTTATTGATGATGATCCCGGGCAGCTCTACGATCATAACAATGAGGAAAACCACAGATAGGCACAAGCAGACCAGAATTTTAAACAGGGTATGCCGCATCGCCCATGCGGCGGAGATGATCGCACCCCAAGGACCACCGGCGGCTGTACCGGCTGCAATTTCTGCCACGGCTTTGCCGCCCTCCACACCGGCCTTTACGGTTGCCGCAGCGGCATTGGCTGCTGCTTCCGCTCCTTTTTTCGCCGCCTGCTTTGCGGCTTGTTTTCCGGCATTTTTGGCGGCTTTTGCCGCCTGACCGGCCGCTTGACCGATATTATCCGAACCGTCTCCCATTTGCTGCTTTTGCGGCTCTGCCATTCTTTCACCTCCGTATTCAAACTGCCAAAGGCAGGCTTATTTTCTCTTTTATAATAGGAAGACTGCCGAACCGAATCCATTGCTCCGGTCCGGCTGCCCGCCGTTTATCGTCTCCGTCTTGGCGACTTGATCTCCGTTTGATCACGGGATTTTGGCTCACCATAACGGGACGGTGTGCTTTTGTACCGCACGGTTTCCGTAGAGACGGTGCGTACATTATCGCCGTCATAGACCGGTTTTCCGTTCTCATAAACCGGCTTGCGTTCCACTGCAGCCTCGCCGTGTACTGCGTACCACTGGCTGCCGTGAACATCTTCATATACCTGATAGTCACCGCGGGGAGGTGCATACTGCGATGTATCATAGAACATCGTGCCGGATCCGTTTTCATGCCGGACCTCAAAATGCCCGTCCATACGACCGGATCCATCCACGCTTGTGACCGGCTGTTCATAGCCCGGCATAAAGCTTTGGAACTGTGCCCGATTATAGCCATCCGCCGCGTCGCCCGCCTCAAAGGGAGGCGTTTCTGCGTGCTGCTGCATGGCGTACCAGTCTACGCCGTTGGATGCCTGAATTGTGGAATGTGGTGCATCCGGTTCGTCATAATATGCACTGTTGTACCATCTGCTCACGCCGCCGTCCGAAGATGCCTCAATGACACCGTCTCCGACCGTTCTGAGCGTTGCACCATCCGCATCCGGGAATGCGGCTGCAACCTGCGCCGCCTCTGCGGAATTACCGCTGAATACGGGCGCATCATAAAATGCTCCGGCTCCGGAACCGCTGGCCATCTGATACCACTGACTGCCGTCCGAGGCATTGACAACGGCGTGCGGACCGTCCGGCTTTTCAAACTGGGAAGCGTTGAACATCTCGACAGCCGTTTCTTTCCCGTCGGCACCAATTGCCTTTGTGGAGATATGTCCGCCGGTGATCTGCGTATCCGAGAGATCCATGCCTTTCATATGCGGCATATAATTGCCGAGACTGCGGTTGGCAATGTCGCCGCCGATAGAACCGGACACATTCGGTGTTCTGGCCGCTACGGAGGAGATGGATTCTCCGGTCAGTGTGGCGCCGTTACGGGCTGCCATACCACCGAAAGCCCGACCGACAAAGCCGATCGTTCCACCGGCGCCCATTCTTGTGCCGCCATCCACGACCGCATCACGGACATACGAATTGCCCTTGAAGCGGTTGGCAAAGCCTGCGGCGAACCCAGTTGCCGCTGCGCCTGTACCGGTTGCGGCACTGCCTCCGCGGAACACGCTGCCGGCGCTCCTTGCGCCTCCGGCCACGCCGGTGATCACTCGTGCAGCCATTAGCAGTTCCATGCCCATACCGGAGCCGGTCTGGGCTACATTCAGTCCCATTGCCGCGAGATAGCTGTCAAACTTCTGTGCCGTTTTGAGGAACGCCACTGCACAGAACAGCCACAGGAACACATTGCCGTTGCCGTTGGACAAGGCACCGCCTGTGCCGATGTACTGGCCAACCGAGGTTGAAAAGCCACGCAGGAACCAGACATTCATCACAAGGAGCAATAGCTGCGACCCGACCATCCGGCACCACGACCGGAATACCGGCGTTGTTGCTTTGGATGCGCCCATAGAAAAGGCGAGAGGTGAGGTGTAGCACAGCACACCGACAACGATGTACCGTTCCACCGTTTCAAGCAGCAGCTTGAAATAGTTCCAGCCCAGCGCAATTTCCAGTATGGTGAGCAGCAGCAATCCGACCACCGAGATGGTGGCGATAAGACTGGTCAGCCCGTTTTGAAGGGCCTGCTCGATTCCGGCAAAGGTAAAGTCCTCCGCCGTCATCTGAATGTCCATGAGTGCCGTATACGGCGCTGTTGCGATTTTCAGCGTCAACAGGAAAATCGGCTTGGCATATCCGATCAGAAAGGCGAATAACGCACTTCTGCCAAGCAGTACCCACGGGTTTTCCGCTTCCGTTACAGGGCCGCCGAATACACGGAACAACTGCCAGACTGTGATCAGAAACAGCAGTGCCCATGCGGTGTACTGCATTACGGTAAAGGCTTTAGACACAAACGGGAAGTATTCTTCCATTGCCGTCATATCCGTACCGAGCGCCTGAAGGAACAGCCCGGACACCGCATCCATCATGTCTGACACAACGCTGCTGATCCAGGTGACGATTCCTTCAAAAATCCAGTCAAGCATAGGTGTTCACCTCCTTTCCGCTTGACCGGATCTTTTACGGGTTGTAGTTTCCGCCGCTGATAAGGGGCTGCAGATAGGCAACGATAAAGCCGAGAGAATTCAGAACGATCCAGGTGATCACGATCCTCTTGAGCCAGCTTGTCGCCTCGTCGACGGCTCGCTGATTGCGCGATATCATGCGTACCAGCAGGGCGATAGCGGCCACGGTGACTGCCACGATGGTGCTGATCGCCACAAGCTCTCCGTAGATATCCTTCATGATCATCGAAAAACGATCCCACATATCTGCGGCGAATACCGCCTGTGTCGAAACGAGCAGTGCCGCCACAACGCCCACAAGCGACCAGTATGCGGTTTTGATCTTTCCATCGCGCAGCCGAAGCTGTCTGTTCATGCTTTTGGCCCTCCTTTCTTCGGTATTGGGCAGCAAAAAACGCCGTCTCTCAAAGCTTTTCAGCTCAAGAAACGGCGTCGGTTTCGCCCGATCCCAGTTTGGGACGATATTATTTTAGCACATTTGCTTTCCCGTGTCATCGGCAATCGTGTGCCAACTTTTCGCCTTTTTATGGGCATATTCATTTCAGTCCTTCCAGAAGCGTCAGCATTTCCAGCCAGAAGTCCACATCCGGCGCAGCTGTTGCCCACAAACGAATGGAAAGAACAGAAATGGCCTGCTGGCGATAGCGATAAAAGTTCCGCGACGACAGGTTTAGGCGATACAATACCTCCTGATGGTTGAGCGCCTCCGGCGCTATGTAGGTTGTGTAGATGAGATTATACAGCCGTTCGCCGTTGTCCGGCTTTTTTCGGAGCACGGTCAGTGCCTCGTTGAGCCGATCCATCAACAGGCGAGATTTTTGCATGCCCTGCATCCGGCTTTCGATCTTCTTGTTGCCCAGCGCCACCTCGACATCCACATCCTCGATCAGCTTGTCCACGCCTTCAAACGGCCGATCAAGCTCGGCAGCAACCGTCTCGGGGAAGCATTCCAGCATCCACACCAGCGTGCGATAGTGCTGGAGGAGCATCAGCGTGTTGTGATAGCAATTTTTCGTCTTTTCCTGTCTGGCAGCACGCTTTTGTGCGTCGTCGATCCGGCTGTCTCCCAAGATGCCTCGCTTTGTCAGAAGTGTGATAAAAGCGTCTGACTGCGCTTGTATTCGTTTTTCCTGCTGCTCATATTGCAGCTCATCCTGTTTGCTCATGATAAAACATCTCCTTTGCGATTTTGGTGATATCCGTCGGCCTGCACGGTCCGCGGATTTTATTCGTTTCCTGTACCTTGAGATCGAAATACCCTTTACTCCGGCAGACATACTCACAATTCTTACAGTTCCAACACGGAGAAAAATACGCGCGTATTATACTGCCTGAAAGTGCAACGCGATTTTCTTCCACATTGCCAATCGACTTTTCCACGGCATTTCTGCTGTACCATGCGACCAGCCGGTTAATATGTTCATTGTCACTGCCTACCTTGTGCGTATTTGCACCCCAAATACGTATTTCGTCAAGAATACGCAGGAATTCTGCCTGCTCAGGCAAGGAAACCTCAGTATCCATCGGATACGATTTATTGAAAACGAGGCAGCCGAAAGAGCCGGGAAGACGGTATAGAGCAAAGACATCCCCGTGCTTTTTGAAAAATCTCCATACCTTTGTCTTTTCCCAGCCCCAGCGCTGACCCAGTTTTTCCATAGTTAATATGGCGCCGTAATTGCCGTATTGAACAGCCGGCGCTATAAAAGAAAACGCATTGCCCGGTTCTTCTGATACTGTGTGGCACCAGAGATCCAGCCATGCGTCTGCTTCATCAAATATATATCGCTCCTCGGCAAGTCGCTTCGTAATATTGCGGGGGAGGCAGAGAAACCCAAAACCGTCTGTGGCATACACGGTTCCGTTCATGCACTCCTCGCCGGAGCATTTTACGACCCAATCCGTTAATTGATAGGTCAGCTTTTTGGTTTTGCTGTCCAGTGTGTATTTCAGATAACCGAGGTCTGACAGCTTATCCAGTTTCTCTAAAGCCTGTACGCGGCTTTTGATGCCGAGAATACTCTTCAGCCCAACAATACCTCCGGACCACATTCCGGGGCTCACAGCGTTCTTATGGCCACAGTAGGAGGCATGTCCTTTGCGAAATGCAGCTCGGGCGGCGAGCTTTGCCCAGGCACCCATAATGCCTTTGCCGGTCGGCAAGGTATCTCTTCGCAGCTTTACCCATTCATACTTCATCAAGCATTTCAACATTAACGCCTCCTTCCTTAGAATATAAAAAAGACGACCTTTCCGTCGTCACATAGTATCAGTCTTCGATTCTTACGATCAGTCCGTTCAGCTTGATCAGTTTCACGCCCTTGAGATACCAGAACTCACCGAGTTCGATTCTCGTCGGGATCCACTCTCCGTCAAGCAGCACCTCCAGCCGTTCTCCGCAGTGCAGGCCGCCGTAGTAATCCAGCGGCCCGAAGCGAATATCCATTCGACCGATTACATCATCATAAATCAGTACACCTTGTTTTTTCATCCTTATCCTCCTCGTGAAATAGGAAAAGCCGAATGAGTTTCAGTGCTCATTCGGCTTTTCTGTGTGACAGGTTATTAAATATGTTTTGCTCGGCTGCCTATAAATTGGATCCTCCTTTCGGGCATATTAAAGTCGAATTATGCCCGGGCCTCGAATCTAATTCTTGGACAAAATCAGCAAAACCCCAGTGTTTATGCGGCATAATCCTCTTTGTGTTATTATACCGCAATCATCTATCCTCCTGACAATTCCTGTTGCTCTCATATATATTTTATTCTCCTTAGCAATTTTCTTAAACTACTGTCTCTTTTTCTGATAAGATAATAGCTGCAAAGGTAGTCTTTGCGAAAAATGAGCAAAATATACGCGCGTAAAAATGAGCTTTTGCCGCGTTTGTTTTTTACATGCAATATCTATCAAACAAAATTTTCCGACAGACTGCAAAGCAAATCGCCGTTTGCAGCGAAGGCACGCGCTTACCTGAATTCAATGCCGATCGGGCATTTTCTTGACAAAAAGTGAAAAGAAAGGTATAATTACGAGGTATATGCACCGCCTGCCGCAACGGCATAGAGGCGTGCTGTACACCTAAAGACAACGAGAAGGGAGATGAGTCTGATGGCAAGCTGTCGCTTCTGCGGTGCAGAAACAGATAACGGTGATATCTGCGAAAAATGCGCCGAAAATGATACAGGCGGAACAGTCGCGGGGCAGCTGTTCCTCTTCGGCGACGATATTACGCCGGAGCCGGATGCCGATGAACGCGCCGATTATAAAGCTGATGGTATCTGCAATGCCGCCGACAACGCGCTGTCAGCCGATGCTCACGCTCCGACATATTCAATAAATAAGACAGACGCTCCACAGCTGACAACGGAATCCGATGAGGCGGAGCTCGTAACCGACACCGATGCACCATCCGATGCCGCCGAGCCCGAGACCGTCTCCATGCACCCGCGTGATCCGAACTATGATGCGGTAATATGCCTCTCCGGCTCACGTCCCGAAGCTCCGAGCTCGATACATGCCGCATCGGTGAGAACACTTCGTGCAGAGCACATTGATGCCGCAAAGCGAGAGGACATGGAAAACACCGAAGCGACAACGATCTCAGAGGTTGATCACACCGACGATGCCGGCGAAGCCTCGCGCAGTACAGATAGCAAAAAAACACCGGACGGAGAAGGCACGAGCCGCACTCCAACCGACAATAATCTATTTGATCTAAATGCAGAGAAAAGCTCGGCAGGCAGTACAAATCACGAGGATATATACGACAATAGCAAGGCAGTCGATGCAGCCGAATCGACTGAGGTCAACTCCGCAAGCCGAGAATCAAGCACTCTTGATACAGACCTCTCGATCTTAGAGCGGACAGCCGACAGTGCGGAAATCGCAGCGCCTCAGCCGATGGCTTTTGCATACAAAAAGCATAGAAAGATACCTGCGGAAGCTCCGGAAAACGAAGCGGTGCAGATACTATGCGGATCCGATGATATACAGACCGACATTGCATATACCGATGCCGAGCGGGAAGTCGCCGACACAGCTCCGACGATCAGCGCATCGGGAAATACCGAGGCGCCAATCGACGATAAGTCTGCCGATCCCGGGCAGAGAAAGACGGCAGACCTAAACACAGAGATTGTGCAGCCGTCGTATATACCTCTGTATGATGATGAGCTCGACGATTCGGAGTTTCTGTATACCGTCCCTGCCGACAGCCCGCGTATAAGCCATCATACCGCGCCCGACAACACATCGGCAGACAGCACATTCTCACGCGACATGGAAGCAGACAGCGGCACGGCGAACATCGGCTTGACAGACAGCTGTACCGCAAACACCGACTCGGGCGACGGCGCTCCGATCGACAACAACACAATTGACAGCGGCGCGTCGGACGACACCGCGGAAATTTCAGTATCTCCATCAGTTGTGTACACCTCCGGTACGGCTGCACCGGACGCTGCGGACGCAGTGCCGACATTTGAACTGAGCGGAGGCTTCGGCTCGGGCCTGATATCAAGCGAGAGCGAAATATCACTGCTGCTCGAATATTCGCCGAGCGAGAACGTAATAGAGCCGGACATAGCACCACGGGAATTCAAGGCGAGCTCCGGTGCGGGCAATGAGACGGCAGAAAACAAAAACGGCGGAATAAGCAGGATCGGCTCGGCACTCAAGAGCGCCGTCTGCAAGCTGCACAATGCAGGCACTTCAATAGGACACGCCGCAGTCTCTGCCGCAGCATGGCTGAAGCATAACCCTCTCGCGGCGGTGCGCCGTGGGCTGTTTGCCGTCGGCCGCGGTCTCGGTCATGTCGGAAAAAAGCTGCTCGGAGCCCCGCACCACGAGCTGATGTTCAATCGAGGTGACACCGGGGCATATGCGCCATCCGCCTGCATCGCGCGTATTCCGCTTATGTTCCCGCTGCCACTGATACTGCATCCGCACTCGCGCTATGCACGCTACTCATCGGCATGCGGCGCCGCCGTAACGCTCGTATCGATGCTCGCTGTGCTTGCGGACCGACTGCTGTGTCTACTGTGGCGAACAATCTTTACTACGACGGTTAACCGCGGCACCTCATTTGAACATGTTGCGCTCACCTCGACCGGAATAGAGGCGATTGCGCTTACCGACACAATCTTTCTCGCAATCTTAATACTGTTCGTTGCCTATTCGGTATTCGTCGCCGCGCTCGGGAACCGACACCCTCTCGCACCGAGACTGCTCTACCGCATTGCCGCAATAGGCGAGCGGCAGGAGAACGGGCAGAAATAAACATGTCCGCAGGAAGGAACAATACCATGAATATTGCCGTTGACATTGACGACACTCTGACGAATTCATTCGACTATTTTATGCCGTTCATTGCCGAATATCTCGGGGTCGAGCTGAGCGAGCTGAAGCGCAGAAACGTCTCTTACAGCAATCTGCCGGAGGAATGGCGCGGAAACGAGGTCGATTTCTGCCGTAAATATTATGACCGTATCGTAAGCGACACAACCTTTAAGCCCGATTCGGCATTGGGAATGAGGCAGCTGCACGAGCTCGGGCACCGCATAATAATCATAACAGGGCGCTCCGAGCCGCTCTACACCGATCCGTATAAAACAACGATCGAGGAGCTTGCGCGCGGTGATATTGAGTATGACGGTCTGATATGTACGATGAAAAAAGCGGAGGCTTGTCTGAGCGAGAATATCTCGGTAATGATAGACGACCTGCCGAAAAACTGCGATGCCGTCAGAGCGTGCGGAATAACTCCGATACTCTTCAACAGTCCGGCAAACCGCGATACGAAAGTCCCATACCGCCGAGTCTCTACATGGGCGGAGGCGGTTGATGCTGTAAAGGAGATATCAGCGCAGCTGCAGTAAGAGCCGCCGTGCTGTCTGATCCTACGGCATGAATGACCGATCTTCTCGCTTCACTGCCGCCGATTTTTCGGTCACAGCTACATCGCATACAGAACAAAAACAAATATCCGCAGTCACGATATATTACCGTCGAAGCGACGGCAGACATGTCGAAGCAGCTGCGGATATTTTTATATTTTTTTTTAAAGACAGCACTGATAATACAAGTTATCGTACATTACAAACGTAAAAGCGTCAAGCCGGATGCAGAATATCTCGAGCGAGATAATCGGTCTATTCAACAGGTCTCAGCGAGCAGTAATAATAGCTTGCTGCCGCACCGCCGTTACCGTATGCTGCTGCGTAGTTGATCATACCGCCTGCCGCAGCATAAATTCAAGCCATAGATACCGCCGCAGCCGCAATACGGAATTACAGCGGCAAGACAGACACACGCACTAAGAATAAAACAGAAAAAGAGCATGCGATGCCGAGACCGTCATACATGCTCTTCTAACTCTGAAAATGTAATAACACCGAAAACGGTTACAGAGTTTTCATTATCTCTTCTATGGCACCGACATCTACTTTTCTCTTATTTCCCTTTACGGAAACAGTCATATTCTCCGGGCGAAATATATCCCTTGCAGCCGCCACGACCTCGTCCTTCGTGACATTATATCTGCCGTAGTACTTGTCCGAGCGGTCGTACGGAACGGTATCAAGAATATGCGTAATAGATTAGTAGATGTAGGAACAATCTTGACAAGCATAATCAGCTATGCTAAATATCCCTGCATGCGACCGCTTTTTATGAAGTTGATTGCTTGTTCTCTATTGAACTTAGCACAATCTTTATCGCAGTCCCATCTTCGTTTCTTTTCCAACTCGCTATCCCAATGATAGCACATACAATAACATCCACACCATTCATCATTGTCCGAAAAGGCATCGTTATCAAAATAAGATAACCAATCATCCAATAATTCAATAGTCAGTTTGCAAATAGATATTTCCATAATGATTCCTCCGTCAAATTCTTATTTATCGGGGAGTTTATTATATCATAAAATTGTGAAATTTTCAATCAGTTCTGAATTATATCTTAACTTTCAATTCCACTTATGTAAGGCAACAGAACAAAGTCTGTTGCCCGCACGTCTTATTTTCACCGTGCAATCTGACCGTTATCTGTCGGTACGATCAGACCTTGTTCTGCTGTTCTCGTCGCGCTCGTCCTCGCTCTGCTCCTCTGCGCCGTCAACGATCTCATTCTCTCGTCGATCCATATTCAGCTCGGCATTGAGTTCGGAAAGTCGCTTGCACTTCTCCTCAAGCTCTGCTTCTCTTGCAAAAGGTTTAGCGATCTCCGCCTTCGCGTTCTCGACCTGCTTATGCAGTTCTTCAAGCTGAAGCTCACAGCCCTGCTTTCGCTTTTCAAAGGCTTCGATGGCGTTATCTAAACGAGTTATGATACCGTTTGCATCTTGACCGAGAGGCACTTTGTGAAAGAGTTTGCCCTTCAAATTGATAAAGAACTCTCTACTCAAGGTATCAAATCCAATCTCCATTTTGAAGCCACGATACTCACCGAGAGGTCTTTCGTCGGGCGAGTTGATACGCTCACAAACAGCGAGGATCGCCTTACCCGCTTCTGCCTTTTCGGTATAGGTCTTACCCATAACTTCCATCGGGGAGAATCCGTTTTCATTCGGGAACGTGGAGTTCCTCGCGGTTTCCATATCCTCAATCAAACACTTAATTCTCTCCTCTTGGTCGGCAATATTTCTCGGGAACTTCTTGATAAGAGCATCCTCAAGGCTGTACCTCTGACTCAAGTGATCTGCCTTTTGAAGCTTCAGTTTTGCAACGTCGGCATCAAGCTGCATCTTCTCCATAATCTTCGGATTGCCACTCGCGAGAGCTTTGATCTCCGCATAGGATAGGGCGGTCTCGTCCACGTCCTCTGCGCTTCTTACGGGAGACTTGCTCGTCATAATTTGTGAGATAAACTTCTGTTTGCTCTCAAGAAGCTGATAGGAATAGGCGTCGAAGGTTCCCTCCGTAACGTAACGGTAAAGTTCAACCTCGGGGTTGGTGTTACCTTGTCGCACGATTCGACCTGCTCTCTGTTCAAGGTCAGCGGGTCTCCACGGAACGTCAAGGTCGTGCAAAGCAATAAGTCTCTGCTGCACATTCGTGCCGGCTCCCATCTTGAAGGTGGAACCCATAAGCACTCTGACTTGCCCTCTCCGCACCTTTGCAAAGAGTTCTTTCTTCTTTGTGTCGGTATCTGCCGCGTGAATGAAAGCGATCTCCTCGGGCGGTATTCCGCGCTCAATGAGTTTATTTCTGATGTCATCATAAACATTGAAGCTGCCGTCATCCTTTGGTGCGGAGAGATCACAGAACACAAAGGTTCAAGAAAAGGTGCAATGGTGAAAGGGTGTTGTTTTTTACCCCAAAAAACACAAAAAGCCCTTGAAAATCAAGGACTTTTTTGTTAGGGTGCAAAATTGTTGCCCCATTATGGCTCCCCCTGCTGGGCTCGAACCAGCGACATCATGATTAACAGTCATGCGCTCTGCCAACTGAGCTAAGGAGGAATATTAAAAAATACGAAATAGCATCAACCGCGTTTTTCACGCAGCTGAGATTGAGGAAATGAATCAACTCTCTCCATGTAAAAAAGGCATACACAAAGAAAGAATATAAAGCAAATTAGGTTAGCGTCGACCTATCTTCCCGGGTCGTCTCCGACC